>CEAB01044573.1_pt1 | contig 257668 bp, 224 predicted proteins | sample 557651 | NCBI WGS metagenome assembly CEAB01 (sample SAMEA3182046, study PRJEB8094) | gut metagenome | biome: human; feature: gut; material: Stool; isolation source: human stools | place: Canada | collected 2011-11-15 | reverse complement strand
GTGACTTTCAGATGAAAACCGCGCACACGCTCGCGCAGGAGTATGGCTGCGTGTACGTGGAAGATCTGAAGACGCGCAATATGACGAAGAGTGCCAAGGGAACGATCGACAATCCGGGTAAAAACGTCAAACAGAAGTCCGGATTGAATCGGGCGATTCTGAGGACGGGCTTTTTTGGTATGCGGCAAGCGATTGAATGGCAGCAATACAAAGCCGGAGGCTATGTGGTTGCCGTTTCCGCGGCTTATACGAGTTGCGAGTGTCCGTCATGCACGTGCACGGATAAGCGCAATCGACCGCGTCAAGCGCAGTTTCGCTGCATCGGTTGCGGGTATGAAAACAATGCCGACATTGTCGGCGCAATAAACGTGAGGAGGAAGGGCCGGACAGGTCCGAGCGCACACGATAAAAAGCGCATCGCTCGTGAAGTGAGCGCAGGAGCCGTCGTGCCTTTTGCACGAAACTCCGGCGCCAACAGCGAGAACCAACCTCTCGGCGTTGCGTGAGCAACTCCGGAGGAATCCTCTGATTTCAATCAGGGGAGGACGTCAATGTGGTCGCAAGTTGGATTTCGGTTGCGACGTTGATCACTTTTTGCCGTACTCGCGATTCGCGCATACAAGGACATTTAACTTTGTACTGGCTTGTCCGAAGTGCAATCGCAGCAAGTCGGACCGTCTTGCTGCGCCCGGGCATTTGTTCCATTGGATGGATCGCAACGAAACGTATGCTGAGGCAATCATCGAATGCAGTCGCGAGAGACTCGAAGCCGGGGCTGTGCTGGTTTCTGAAATGGCCGCACAACAATACGATCGTGCTGTAAACCGCGAGCGTTTTTGGTTACGTGCGGTTGCCGACGAGGCCCCCGAGACGCAACTGCTACAGGGTGCGGAGATTGAGACGGTCCTCAATCGTTTGCATGACCATGCCCGTGTGATGAGCCGGTTTGAATGTCCGTGAGCAGATGCAAAACGAGGCGCATTCGTGAAGAAAGCGCCTCGTACTGCCTGCGGCAAAACTCTCGTTAACTGTGAGAGATGTTTTGTTGTGTCTTCTCGTATTTGGCCAACTTGGCTTCAAAGTCATCAAGGCAGTTGCCGACAACCTTGTGCAGAGCAATCAATGCAATCAAGTTGGGAATGACCATCAGGCCGTTGAAGAGGTCGGCCAGTGCCCACACCAGATCAACCTTGAGCGTGGCGCCGACAATGATGAAGGCGCAGACAATCACGCGATAGGGAAGGAGCGCTTTTTCAGAGAAGAGGAAGCGCACGTTCTGTTCGGCAAAAAAGTACCAGCCGATGATCGTTGAATAGGCAAAGAAGAAGAGGCAGATAGCAACAAAACTTACGCCGAACGAACCCAGCCCCACGTTGTAAGCCTTCTGAGTGAGCGCAATGCCGGTGCTCTGGAAGTCGAGTACGCCGGTCACGAGAATCACGATGCCCGTGAAGGTAACAACGATCAGGGTGGCGAAAACGCCGAAGATGGCGACGAGCCCCTGTTCGGCCGGGTGCTCTACTTTGGCAACGGCGTGAGCGTGAGGTGTGGAACCCATACCGGCTTCGTTGGAGAACAAGCCGCGGGCAACGCCGAACTGCATGGCTTTGGCAACCGTCAGACCGAGTGCGCCGCCCATAACAGCCTGAGGATCAAATGCAGCCACAAAGATCAAACGGAACGCATTGCCAAGTTCTCCAGCGTGACAAGCAATGACGTAGGAGCCGCCGATGATGTAAATGGCGGCCATGAAGGGAACGATTTTCTCAGTCACAGACGCCAAACGGGCGACGCCGCCGAAGAAAACCGCACCGGCGAGAATGGCTGTCACAATACCGGTGATGACCAGCGGAACGCCGAAAGCCGTGTGCATGGCGTTGGAAATCGAATTGGATTGCACCATGTTGCCGATGCAACCCAGAGCAATGATGATGGCGATAGAGAAGAAGACGGCCATCGGACGCCATTTTTCACCCATACCCTTGGTGATGTAGTACGCAGGACCGCCGACCACGTGGCCGTTGGCGTCTTTGCCTTTGAAGGTCTGAGCCAGCACCGCTTCGGCAAAGATGGTGGCCATACCGAAGAAGGCGGCAACCCACAGCCAGAACAAGGCGCCGGGGCCGCCCGAGACGATAGCAGTGGCCGTACCCGCAACGTTGCCGGTACCCACTTGAGCAGCGATGGCGGTAGCCAAAGCTTGGAATGAGCTCATGCCCGTTTTATCGGCACGCTTGCCAAAAAGCGTGGCGCCGCCGAACAGTAAACGCGTGGCGAGGCCGAACTTGCGTACCTGCACAAAACGAAGCTTGATGCTGTAGAAGATGCCCGTGCCGCACAGCAAGGGAATCAGGCAGAAAACGCCCCAAAGGACACTGTTGATCTCACTGACGAGATGATTAAGAAAGTCCATGACGACTTTGGCTCCGAGAGTTTGATTTTGTAGCGCTCAAACGACAATAAAGCGGTGACGGCTACTTATGCGCTCTGTCCTTGTTGTTTTTTTAGGCAGGAAAGAGACAGCCTAGAGTTTAGGTGCTTTATCTGCAGAGCAAATGAAAACTTGATGAAAGTTCGATGGAAAGCAAACTTTCTAGTGATCTGTTTTTAGGGAAAATGTTGTGGAACGTTGCGCGAAATCAGAACGTCGGTCCGGATTGCGACGAAACACTTTGCCGACAGCGTCACAAAGTTTCTTGTACTTGGCAGACAAAAATGACGGGAATAGTCACCCCTCCCGTCACAAGCAGGAAAACCCGCATTCTACCTCCTTCTACTGCTGAACTTCTATTTCTCGGTAGAAAAAGAACGCTTTACGTGGCTTTCATTACGCGAAAAGACGCAGACTGTCATTTTTGGCAGTCGAAAAAGGCAAAAAGTGTGTTTTTGCTGTTTTGAGAGCGGGGACAATTTTTGCCGCTGTATCAACGGGTTGGCGCCGAGCCATCGGCAAAGACAACAGCATATTGTGTGATTGCGATCGAACATATCGCCATATAGTATTTTTCGGACATCTAAATCAGAGGCGCCGCGCATCAGCGGTTAGCTCTTTTTTCTTGCCGGGTAATCAGTTATGTCCGTTCAGATCGATTTATCGCGCGATGCGCTTTTTGACGAGTTGGGGCTGCAACGCTTGCGCGAAAGCTATATGCGAGAAGGGGAAACATCTCCGCAGGAGCGCTACGCCTTTGTGGCGGAAAGCTTTGCGAGCAATCCCGAACATGCGCAACGTATTTATGACTATGCGAGTCGCCACTGGCTGAGTTTTTCGACGCCTGTTTTGAGCTTCGGGCGTAACAAGCGCGGTCTGCCGGTCTCGTGCTTTCTGAGCTACATGCCCGATACGGCCGAAGGGCTGGTCAATACGCTTTCCGAAGTCAACTGGCTTTCGATGCTCGGCGGTGGCGTCGGCATTCACGTGGGCATTCGCAATGCTGACGACAAAAGCGTGGGTGTCATGCCTCATCTCAAGGTCTACGATGCGGCCTGTCTTGCGTATCGTCAAGGTTCGACGCGGCGCGGGTCCTACGCGGCCTTCCTGTCGATTGATCATCCCGATATCGTTCAGTTCATTGAGATGCGCAAGCCCACGGGCGACCCCAATATGCGCGCACTCAATCTGCATCATGGCATCAATATTTCCGACGCCTTCATGGAGAAGATCGAAGCGAGTATGCGTGATGCCGACTATGACGATTCGTGGGAGCTCAAACACCCGGCCACCGGTAAAGTGGTTGAAACGGTGAGTGCCCGTGATCTCTGGCAGCGTATTTTGGAAATGCGCATGCACACCGGCGAACCGTACCTGGTCTTTACCGATACGGCCAACCGCGTGTTGCCCAAGTGGCTTGCCGATCAGGGGCTCAAGATCAACGGATCGAACCTTTGCACCGAAATATTCTTGCCCACGAACGAGGAGCGTACGGCCGTCTGCTGTCTTTCGTCCGTGAATCTGGAGTATTTCGATCAATGGAAGCACGTGCCTCAGTTCATCGAGGACGTGATGGAATTTCTCGACAACGTGCTTCAATACTTCATCGATCACGCTCCGGACACGATTGCGCGTGCGAGATTGAGCGCTATGCGCGAGCGTAGTGTGGGGCTCGGTGCCATGGGCTTCCATGCCTATCTGCAGAAAAACGGCATTGCCTTTGAGAGCGTTGTCGCAAAAGTGACCAACATGGCGATGTTTCGCCACATCCGAAACGAATGCGAGCGTGCCGACAAGGTTCTGTGTGAAAAGCGCGGAGCATGTCCCGATGCGGCCGCTGCCGGTGTCAGCCGTCGTTTCAGCCACTGGATGGCCGTGGCTCCCAACGCCTCGTCGTCGTTGATCACGGGCGGCACGAGCCCGTCAATCGAACCGATTCGAGCCAACGTTTTCCGGCAGGACACGATTTCCGGCGCGCATATCGTCAAGAATCGCTTCCTCAAACGCGTTTTGGCTGAACTCGGTCTCGATACAGACGAAGTCTGGAGTGATCTGATTGCCCACGACGGCAGCGTGCAACACCGCACGGATTTGCCGCAGCAGGTCAGAGACGTATTCAAGACGGCTCAGGAAATCGATCAGCGTTGGATCATTGAACTGGCAGCTGATCGCCAGCCCTATATTGACCAGGGCCAGAGCGTCAATCTCTTCTTTGCACCCGACGTGCCGATCGGTTATCTGCACGCCTGCCATTTTATGGCTTGGAAGAAGGGGCTGAAGTCTCTTTACTACTGCCGCAGCGACAAGCTGAGAAAAGCCGACAAGGTCGGCCAGGTTGCCGTCCGTCGGCGTCTTGAGGACGAAATTGATATGCGGGCTGTGGCCGACGACACCGGCTGCCTTGCTTGTGAAGGATAAGAAATGCAGAAAAGCGCACTGAAACTCGCGGGCAACCGCAATTACTTCAAGCCCTTTGCCTACCCGTGGGCCTACGATGCGTTCGTTCAAAGCGAACAAATGCACTGGCTTTGGACGGAAGTGCCGATGATGGAAGACGTCAAGGACTTCCAGCTCAGGCTCACGGATTCCGAACGCGATTTTTTGACGAAGATCCTGCGGTTTTTCACGCAGGGTGACATTGACGTGTCGGGTGCCTACGTCACGACGTACTTGCCGCAGTTTCCTCAGCCGGAAATCCGCATGATGCTCTCGAGCTTTGCAGGTCGAGAAGCGGTACACATCGCAGCCTATTCGCATCTCATTGAAACGCTGGGTCTGCCTGAAACCGTCTACAACGAGTTCTTGCAGTACGAAGCAATGGCAAAAAAGCACGAGTTCTTTAACGAGTGCCTGTCGGAAAACGAGCTTGCCGCCCAGATTGCCGCTTTTTCGGCCTTCACCGAAGGGATGCAGCTGTTTTCGAGCTTCGTGATGCTGCTCAACTTCCCGCGCAACGGACTACTCAAGGGCATGGGGCAGATCATTGCCTGGTCGATTGCCGACGAGACGCTGCACACCGAATCCATGACGATGCTCTTTCGCGAGTACATCAAGCAGAATCCTCAGCTCTGGAACGATGAACTCAAGGCGCGCATCTATTCGATCGCCGAAACGATGGTTGATTTGGAAGATCGTTTCATTGAACTCGCCTTTGGCGTAAGCGACATGAAGCGCCTTACCAAGCAGGAAGTCAAGGATTACATTCGTTACATTGCCGATCGTCGCCTGATGGGGCTCGGCTTGAAGCCGATCTTTAAGTCGGAGAAAAATCCTCTCAACTGGGTCGACGCGATGCTAGGCGTGACGCACACCAACTTCTTTGAAAACCGCGTGGTTGACTACGCCAAAGGGGCGCTTACCGGCTCCTGGGGCGATGTTTGGGGTGCGGCGGGGGCAAAGGAATAAAAGCCTTTTGACTGGGAAGAAACAAGGAACTGATTACTTCAGACGGCAGATGTGTTGGTTTTCTCAACGTCTGCCGTTTTCCTTTCTTTCCGTTTGGTGAACTAACGGAAAGAAAGAACTGAGAGCAACAAGGCAAAACCGGTTCTCCTCTGTAGGTGGAGCTGTGCCAGTGAGCAACTACAGAGTCTTCTGTCGCTAGCCTGTCAATTGCCGGTCAAATTGACTGTTTTGGCAAGCTCTGTTTTGAGATATTTAGCAAGGTTCTTGTCACAGCAGTAGACGCGAGCCCCACGAACGCCGCGAGAAAGGAGCACTCGGTAACAACGGCAGACGTACTTGAGAAGATTCTTGGAGCGTTCGGCCTTGTTTTTGCCGAGACCATTTTTGCCGCCTTTGTCGTGGTAGTTATCAATATCGGCAAACAGCATCTTCTTATCGGGGTCGTAACGCAGATCTTTTCCGATAAATACGCCAACCCAATCAAATTCCAAGCCTTGACTGGTGTGCACGCACCCGACTTCGTTTCTCAGCATCGTGGCGGGGTCAATGGCCCATTCGTAACTGGATTTTCGATTGTTCCACGGCAATTTGACAGACCCTAAATCTACGTCGGGAACTTCACCGAGATCATTGCCTTCCTTGGTCCAGGGCCAAGCGTAACCAGCCAGAAGGCGAGCGCCGGAGATAACGCTGCGGCCGGCCACAGGATTGAGCAATCTCGCAGGACGGTTTTTTTCGTTGACGAAAGCCACGACTTCTTCCGGTGTATCAACGATGTCAAAATCAAATGCAGTTTTGTCCCAACCATGGGCATTTCCGGTACTTTGAGCCTCAGCAAGGCCGAGTACCACAGCAAGCCAATTGAGAAAACCGTCGGAGCCTTGGCAACGAAATTGAGCAGCGAGAGCAACTGGTGGTTCAACGGGAACATTGAATTTTTTTGCTGCTTGTATTATGGACTCTACTGAGCCAATATCGTAAGGGCGTAAAGCTTGGTTGTCGTCAACAAAAAAAATTGAGACGCGGGCAGCTTGGATAATATCTTCAATTTGGTTTTTGCCAGCATACCCATATTGGTGAGAGTGCAAACGATGAGCTTCGTCGCAGATTAGACAGTGGTAAGGAGTATCCACGGCTACTTTATTAAAATTCATGCTGCCGCAAAAAAGGTTCTGGGCTAGATCTTTACGACGCTTTCGTTCCTTTTTGTCCTGATTACTTCCTACTAGCATAGAAATCATGGCTTGGCGGAATGATGAAGTTGGTGAAACGAAGCGAACGTTACGGCGCTTGTCGTTTTCCCGAAACTTTCGAAGGATGTCGACCAGCAAGGTCATGGCGACAACGCTTTTGCCGGTTCCTGGGCCGCCTGTGATGATGACACACCGCTTTTGGCTTAACGGTGTTTCGCGAACGGCACGCATGGCGGTTTCATAGGCGTTCTTTTGTTCGTCAATGAGCGTGAAGGCTTGAGTTTTGTTTTCATCAAACATGATACCGATGGCATCAACTAGCCGTTTGCTGGGAACCACTTGACCGCTTGCAAGAAGTTCCATGATCAGGTTGCCGTCACCGCGGCCGACATGTTGAGAAATAAAGCTTCCGAGTTTGTCGCGATCGTTTCGACCGAATAGTGGAGCGTTTTCTACGAGCTCTCGATTTGGCTCGGCTGAGAGCGGATCGGTGTCTAACCCCTTGTACTTGTAGTTGTGCAAATAGGCGCACGCGAAGGCATGGAGGTGATTTTTTGACACGGTATCAAGCATGTTTTCGAGAAACACTTTGTAGGACCATGCTTGATAGCAGGGGTGATTGGTTTCTTTAACGCGATGCCCGGCCACGTTGGCAATCACGATTCCGGATTTCCCGGAAACGGCTTTGGCCGCGGACCATTGTTTGAGCTCGATGATGACGAAGTTTGCCGAGCCATGAATATCGTGCCCCGTAATGATGAAGTCCACACGTCTGCTGGTGGATGGCAGACGATATTCGATCAGCACGCCGCAGTCTCGGGGGAGGTTGGCCATCATCAGCATGCTCTGCATAAATTGCAGAGAGTTGGACCAGGCTCGTTATTGAGCGCTGTTTTGAGGAACATCCGATCTCTCTATTCCCATAAGAAGATCTGGGATCGCGGGACTGTTTCGGTAAAAGTGGTCCAGACTGTTTCGATAGACGATGGTCATGACGAGCGGGCGATTTGTTTGAGTGTGTTGTATTTGGCGGAATTTCCGTAACTTTCTTTGACCGGGTATTTTTCGGCGTTGACTAGAATTTTTTCCCTTACCGCGGCATCGAGATCCATTCCCAGGCGATCCGCCAGAAGCAGGGCGTAGATGACCACGTCGCTCAATTCTTCTTTCATGGAGGCGGTTTTGCCTGCTACCTCCGTATCTTCCCCGGACCACTGAAAACACTCAAGCAGTTCGGCGGCCTCCAGGCTGAGAGAAATTGCTAAATCTTTTGGGTTGTGAAACTGCTTCCAGTTTCTTTCGTCTCGAAAGTCAAGGATGCGCTGAAGTGTGTCCGAGCTGATAATCGGCTTTTGAGGATCTTGTTCTGGCATGAATGCGTCTCTTGTGATACGGCTTGTCGGGAAAGAATCTGCATCACTACGTTAGATGGCAAGCACAGTCCCGATTATGGAACAATTATCAGAAAGATAACAGAGGGCAAGGAGAACGCGTAGAAATAACTGACACCAATCTGTAGTCCTTTAGACTGTGCGACTTCCCCTCAACGTAGGCCTATGACCCAATATAATCTGAGCGGCACTGGGGGAGGGATAAGTTTCCTTTTAGCCTAGATCTCCCATACGGAAATGCCCTTTGCTACTTGATGTAGTGCTATAGGAAGCATCAGCACTGCGATTGAGGCGGCGTCAATATGAACGTCGCCCGTGCTGATTTGGATGACTTCTGGCACAATCTGCCACGAGAGAATCGGATGTGAGGCCATCACAAACTCCCTCAAAAAATGACAAAGCTCAGTGTTGGCGCACTGGGCTTTTGTCGTTATGGCTCCTTCATTTAGCTCAAAGGAGCTTCACTTAGAAGACTGAATTTCGGTTTTCGCCGAAAGCTTTTTTAGGCCAAGCCCTCTCTTACCATTTGCTTGCAGAGATTTACAGAAAGGAGCCTCAGAGGAGCCATCAAGGCCAACTTTTCTTTTGTCCGTCCAAATATGCAAACTCTTTTGTTGCCAGGTACAAGAAAGAAATTTTTTAAGTTGGCGATCGTTGCTAAGGCGAGAAATTTTGATACCAGCTTCGGTGGTAAAAATCGGTTTTCTGTCCGTCATCAGGCACTCCACAATTACGCAATAGCGCCATTTTGTACGTAAAAAGTGGCGTCGCTACAGCTGAAAAATTTTGTGTGGGGCAATCAGGGGCAACCTGAAGAACTTTTAAAATTTCTAACAAATTCAATGAGTTGCAGAACGAGTTGTAGGAATAAAAAAAGCACGCCACAAAGGGCGTGCTTCAGTACCTTGGTGCCCCAAGACTGACTCGAACAGACGACCTACCGCTTACAAGGCGGTTGCTCTACCAACTGAGCTATTGAGGCAAGAACAGCGCATTATACAGACGAATGTCAGACTTTCGTAAACACGGGGAAGTCTGTAGGTTCATCTTTTTTGACTTTCTTTTCAGGCGTCGGTGTTACCGGGAAGTAGGTCACCAAATTGGTGTCTTCCTTCGGATAAACGGCGGCCACTCGATTGAGCGGGATGTAGATGTTGCTAATGCTTTCGCCGAAGCGAGCCTGGAAGGAGACGGCTTCGTCGTCAATCACGAAATTGTTCACGGCTTCTTCGGAAATGCAGAAAACCATGGTGTTGTCGGGATTGGCCAGATGGCGCGGCACGTCGCACGCATCATCGACTTCGACGAGCATGTAGGGCGTCTGTCCGCGGTTTTCACACCAATTGACAATGGCCTCAATCAAGTGTGGGCGGAAATCCGGACACTGCAGAGGCATGACGACCGTTTTGTTGTTCAGAGCCATGAGAGTCTCCTTGACGGAAATTAACGGCGCATCACTTTTTCAGAAGGCGTCATCGAGTCGATGAACGAATTGCGGGCAAACACCGTTTCGGCGTACTTCAGCAGCGGAGCGGCGGAGCTCGGCAGATCGATGCCGTACAGCCCAAGGCGCCAGAGCAACGGGGCTAGCGTGATATCGAGCATCGTGAATTCGTCGCCCATCAGGTACTTGTGCTTCGAAAGAATCGGAGAGAGCTGGATGAGCTGTTCGCGGATCTGTGCGCGGGCTATCATTTTGCGCTTTTCGTCGGCGTCGCGCTTTTCAAGCAGGCGTACGAAGCTGAAGAGTTCGCGTTCGAACGTGTAGATGAAAAGACGGGCGCGCGCACGCATAATGGGATCGGCCGGCATCAGCTGCGGATGCGGGAATCGTTCATCGATATACTCATTGATGATTGTGGACTGATACAGCGTCAGATCGCGTTCCATCAGGATGGGCAGTTCGCCGTAGGGATTGAGCTTGGTGATCTCGGCGGGCGGGTTGCTCGGATCAACGTCAATCACTTCAAAGTCGCCGCTTTTTTCATGAAGAACGAAACGGCAGCGGTGCGAAAAGGGGCAGGTGGCACCCGAGTACAAAACCATCATAAGTATCTAAACACCAAAAGAACGAAAAGGGGAAAACTCAGCCTAGCTGAGGAACCGAGCTTTTCGGAAATCAAAGAAGGTTGAATTTTACCGAAATCGCTTGAAAATCGCGAGAAAAATCACGTAACATACTGAATTTAAATAAAAATCAGATCGAAAGAAGGAAGGAATAATGAAAAAGTTTCTGCAGGAATTTCAGACTTTCATTTCGCGGGGTAACGTGCTTGATTTGGCAGTTGCCGTGATCATTGGCGCGGCGTTTTCCGCCATTGTCAACAGTCTGGTCAAAGACCTGATCAATCCGCTTCTGGGCTTTCTGGTGGGCAAGCCCGACTTCACCGGTCTTTTTATCGTGTTATCGGAACCTGCGGGCTACACGGGACCGCGTACCTATGAGGCGCTGACTGCCGCAGGAGCAACGGTTTTTGGCTATGGTGCATTTCTTACGGCCGTTGTGCATTTCCTGCTTCTCGCTTTCGTGATCTTCTGGCTTATCAAAGTGGTTACGGGACTGCGAGTCCGTCTGGAAGCCCTTGCCAAGGCCGACAAGGAAAAGGCAGAGGAGGAAGCGGCGGCCAAACCTCAAGTGACGCCCGAAGACATCGCGCTGCTGCGCGAAATTCGCGATCTATTGAAAGAGGCCTCTGCCAAGAAGTCCTGACAGAGGCTCAGAGAGGTTGTCTGCGTGTTGATCAAACGGGATTATCGATGTCGATGAATGTGACGTCTATGTCCGTTTCAGTGGCGATTCGTTCGCCCAGAGCGCGCACGCCGAAGCGTTCGGTAGCGTGGTGTCCGCAAGCAAAGTAGGTGATGCCGAGTTCCTTGGCCTGGTGGAAAGTGCGCTCGCTCACTTCTCCCGAAATGAAGCAGTCGCAGCCGATGGCGGCAGCCTCTTCGATCAAGTCCTGCGCTGCGCCCGTACACCAACCGATGCGTCGGATTTCACCCTGTTGCGGTCCCAAGACAAGCGGTTTGCGGTTTAAAAGAGTTTCAAGTCGGTCGGCGAGGTCCGGCACCGTTATCGCGCAGTCGCATGGTGCCGACCAGCCGTAATCGCCGAAGCGCATGTCGCCCGAAAGGCCCAGGGCTTTTCCGAGCAATGCGTTGTTGCCGATTTCTGGATGATCGTCAAGCGGCAGGTGGTAGCCAATGAGGTGCATACCGCTTTCGATCAAACGGGAGATGCGTTGGTACCGAATACCGGTGATCCGCGCTTCTTCGCCCTTCCAGAACCAGCCGTGGTGCACAAGAATGGCGTCGGCGCCTTGAGCGGCGGCCGCTTCGATGAGATCAAGCGAGGCGGTGACGCCGGTCACCAGACGTTTGACGTCGCGGCTGCCCTGCACCTGCAGGCCGTTGGGCGCGTAGTCGCGGTAAGAAGACGGATCGAGAATGCTGTCGAGCAGTTGAATCAGTTCACGAATATGCATGTCGGGACGAACCTTGGCGAGCGCCCAGCGTGAGATCGCTGAGCGCTTGTGCGGATAGGGTTAAAGTTTGTGGAAGATGCGCTGAGCCGGCCAGCGTGACTTCGGGCGAGCAGCATTGTGGTCGTCGGCAGCTCCGTATCCGAGCGCTACGGCGTACTGGGCGTGCATGCCCTTTTCGCGCAAGCCGAGAATTTCGTCAACCTTGTCGGCGTCCCAACCTTCGATCGGCGTGGAATGAATGCCGAGAGCGGCTGCGGTGTAGAGCAGGAAGCCCTGAGCAATGTAGGCCTGCTTACCGGCCCAACAGGCGATTTCGCCGGCATCGCGATATTTGCCGACGAAGAAGCGACGACGCTGACCATTGTCAACCTTGTAGGCGGGATCCTGGTAGCGGCCGTCGGCTTCTTCCTGATCGTCCAGATCCTGCATGTAGGTTTCATCCAGATCGGTGTGAATGGCGCAGACGATCAAACGATCGGAATCCGTCACGCGGCTATGGTTGAAGTCGGCGATGGCAGGCAGAAGCTTTTCTTTGGCTTCTTTCGTGTCGGCAATGAAGAACTCCCAGGGCTGAGAGTTGACGGAAGAAGGGGCCAGGCGCAGCGACTCCAACAGCAGATCGAAATCGGCGTCGCTGATTTTGCGGGAAGCGTCGTATTTTTTGGTGGTGTGACGCTCTTGGAGCAACTTCAAGATTTCCATTTCCGGTTCGTCCTTTCAAAAGAAGACGGCGTTGCGCGCCGCCAACGCCCGAAAACAGGGTTTTAGAGCATGGCGCAGCAAAGCCGTGGATTGTCCCCGAGGTCGCGCACCGTACGCACGGACGCAAAGCCCGTCGACCGGAAAATTGCAGCGACCAATTCTCCTTGATTGTAGCCGTGCTCAACAATGATGCTGCCGTGTTCGCGGAGATGTTTGGGCGCATCAGCCGCCAGAATTCGAATGTCGTCCAGTCCGTCGGTGCCGGACGTGAGCGCGCTGATGGGTTCAAAGCGAAGTGCCTTGAGGTGTTCGTCGTTTTCTTCGATGTAAGGAGGGTTGGAGACGATGAGATCGAATTTCTCGTCGGCAAAGGCGCTAAACCAGTTGCTTTCGACAAACGTCACTTTGGCGCCGAATGCTTCGGCGTTGCCTTTGGCGACGTTCAGGGCGTCCTTGCTTTTGTCGCAGGCCCAGACTTGAGCCTTGGGGCAGTCAAGCGCAATCGTCACGGCAATGCAGCCGCTGCCGGTGCCGAGATCAAGAATGCGGGGCGCTTCAAGATTCTGGAGAAATGCCAGAGCCTCTTCGATGAGCGTTTCGGTGTCCGGACGCGGAATGAGCGTGGCGGGCGTGACGTGAAAGGGGCGTCCCCAGAACTCTTGCGTGCCCACAATGTAGGGAATGGGTTCTCCGGCCTGGGCGCGTTGCAGATAGGAGTCAAAAAGCGAGACTTCTTCGTCCGTGAGGGAATATTCCGGATGTGCGATGAGAAATTCTTTGGGTTTGTGGATGGTTGTTGCAAGTAGCAGTCGCGCTTCCGAACGGGAAACGCGTCCTACGGCCTGAAACAAGCCCTGCGCAACTGTCGTCACGCGTTTTCTCCCATCGCGGCGAGCAGTTCGGCGCGATGTTCGTTTTGAAGCGCGGTCAGAATTTCATCAAGGTCGCCGTCCATAATCGCACCGAGCTTGTAGAGCGTCAGATTGATGCGGTGGTCGGTGACGCGGCCCTGCGGGTAGTTGTAGGTGCGAATGCGTTCGCTGCGGTCGCCGCTGCCGATTAGGCTCTTGCGAGTGCTTGCTTCTTCACTGCGGCGCTTCTCAACTTCCATGGCGTAGAGGCGGCTGGCCAGAACGCTCATGGCGCGTTCCTTGTTTTGGCGCTGGCTACGTTCGTCCTGACATTCGACTACAAGCCCCGTGGGCAAGTGCGTGATGCGGACGGCAGAGTCTGTTTTCTGCACGTGCTGGCCGCCGGCGCCGGAAGCGCGGTATACGTCAATGCGCAGATCCTGCGGATTGATCTTGACGGCTTCTACTTCGTCGGCTTCGGGCATGACGGCAACCGTACAGGCCGAAGTGTGCACGCGGCCCTGAGCTTCTGTTTCCGGCACGCGCTGCACGCGGTGGCCGCCGGACTCGAATTTCAGTCGGCTGTATGCACCTTCACCGATGATTCGGCAGATGACTTCACGGTAGCCGCCGAGATCCGAGTCGCTCTTGCTGACGATTTCCACGCGCCAACCGCTGCGTTCCGCGTAGCGCATGTACATGCGCAGCAGGTCGCCCGCAAACAGTGCCGACTCTTCGCCTCCCGTGCCGGCACGGATTTCAAGGAAAGTGTTCTTATTGTCGTCCGGGTCGCGCGGCAGAAGCAGAATTTGCAGGTCTTGTTCGAGTTCTTCGAGCTTTTTCTTGCCGGCGAGCATTTCTTCGCGGGCAAATTCGGCGACTTCGGGATCCTTGGCCATTTCTTCGGCCGTAGCGATGTCCTCGAGCGTCTGTTCGTATTCCTTGGTCTTGAGAACAACCGGTTCGATTTCGGCGCGTTCGCGCGAAAGTTCCGTGAAGCGCTTCATGTCGTCTGCTGCATCAGGCGCTGCGAGCATGGCATCGAGTTCTTCAAGACGACGGCAAAGACCGAGAAGCTTGGCGCGGATGTTTTCTTTCATGGCACAAAAAAGAACGGCCGGGTATTTCAGACGGCCAGGGAAAATTCGTATGAGGAAATCGCTAAAGAAAGCGGACGCGACTGAAATTGTACGCGTCCGTTGCTTGTCTCTGAAAAAAGAGGAATTTTAGCGAGGTCCGAAGAAGTGGCCCACAATCATCGTCATATGCTCGCGCTCTTCACTGGTCAGACCTTCGGCATTACGCAAAAGCACGGTGGGATCATGCAGAAGCTTATGCATGAAGGCTTTGCCGAAGAGGTCAATCACGACGGCTGGGTCTGCGCCCTTTTCAATCTGCTTGATTGCTTTTTGCGTCAATTCTTCTCGGGCCTTTTCCGCGCGGTTGCGGATGCGGGCGATGGCGGGCACGGCTGCACGCATCTCAAGCCATTTTTCAAAAGCCTGCACGCGCATTGAGATGATCACTTCGGCTTTGACTACAGCGGCCTTGCGGCTTTCTTTGCCGGATTCGACGACGGCGCCGAGTTCATCCATGCTGTAGACGTAGACGTCGTCCAGACGGGAGACTTCAGCTTCCACGTCGCGCGGCACGGCCAAGTCAACGATGCAGATCGGACGATGGCGACGTTCTTTGACGGCGCGCTCAATCATGCCCAAGCCGATGATGGGAAGGGCGGAAGCCGTACACGACACAATGATGTCGAAGTTGCTGATCACCTGCGGCAGGTCTTGCAGCTTCATGGCTTTGCCGTTGTAACGTGCTGCGAGGTTCTGGCCGCGTTCGAGCGAACGGTTGGCCACGGTAATTGAGCGGGGCTGCTGTGCCGAGAAATGGGCGGCACAGAGTTCGATCATTTCGCCGGCGCCAACAAACAGCACGTTTGAGTCGGACAGGTTGCCGAACAGACGCAATGACAGACGCACGGCAGCTGCGGCAAGACTCACGGAGTTGGAGCCGATGGCCGTACTCGAGCGCACTTCTTTGGCAACGGTAAACGCATCCTGGAAGAGGTGGTTGAGCATCAAGCCCAAACCCTTGACGTCACGGGCTGTCGCCACGGCTTTTTTGAATTGGCCGACGATCTGCGTTTCGCCGAGTACCATCGAGTCGATGCCCGAAACCACACGAAAGACATGACGAGCCGCTTCGCACTGTTCGTAGACGTATACATGCGGCTGAAGATCGGTCTTGCGCACGCCCTTGAGTTCTTCGATGAGCTCAAGAACGGAATCAGCGGCACGCTTGGTGTCGACTGCCGCGCAATAGATTTCCGTGCGGTTGCAGGTCGACAGAATCATGGCTTCCGTGACACCGCCGGCATCCGCGGAAGCCAAGCGGGTTTTGATGAGAGCGACGGTTTCTCCGGTATCTTCAGGACCGAAGGCAACGCGCTCACGCACCGCAAGCGGAGCGGTCTTATGGTTAAGGCCAAGACAAAGCAACTGCATGGGGTCAATAACAACGAATTCGTCTGCCGATTGAGGTTTGTTGTTTTTCTTCCCCAAGGGCGCGGTTCTTCGTATACGTCTACTGGTTGATCTTAAGATAGCGCGGATTATGCTTCAGAAATGTTTTGAAAAACTTAAGGCGGAGAGAAATTTCAGCCGGGCACTTGCAAATTTCCAAATTAGCCTATATAGTTTCGCTTCTCTGTTGGCCAGGTAGCTCAGTTGGTAGAGCAGCGGATTGAAAATCCGCGTGTCGGCGGTTCGATTCCGTCCCTGGCCACCAGTTCTGCTGAAGAACCACCCTCGCGGTGGTTTTTTTGTATCTGCCGTCTTTGAAGTGGTCTCGGATTTTTGGATGCCAATAGGATCCAAAGCATGCAGATACCACAACACATCCGACAACAGGCCTGTGAAGGACTTTTGTTTCTTTGTCCCAAGAAGCGACTGACCAAGTTCACTTTTTTGCCTTTGTGACTAGCTTTCTTACCACAGGTGTTTGTTACCTCAAGACTGAAGAGATCCGAGCGTTAAACTCCTCCCTTGATTTCCTGTCGGAGGGTATTTCATGTCCGTTTCTCTTCGCTTCAAAGCAACCGCGATTGCGGTGACTGCTTTTCTTTCATGCTCCATCGTTGCAGCTCAGCAAAAACCGACAATTTTTGTCTACGGCGACTCCAACACGTTCGGCTGGGTCTACGAACCCAAGACGCAGCTCGTTTCACGTCTGCCCGTTGATGAAACCTGGCCCTATTTCATGAATCGGGAGCTTGGCAATAAATACCATTTGGAAGTCGACGCACTCGGCGGCCGCACGACGGATGTCGATGAGCCGGAAAGTCCGGGCAGCGGCAAAATTCCTGGCGAGACCTATAACGGACTGACTACGTTACCTGCCGCACTCTCGGCCAATATGCCCGTTGATCTGGTTATCGTTATGCTCGGCTCCAACGATCTGAAAGCAGGGCATCATCGCGGTCCGAAAGAGATCGCGCAGGGACTGGTCAATCTCACGAATTGCATCAAAAGCGGAGAGTGGCAGCGGCGTACCGCCTATAAGCCGCCTCGTGTTCTGATTGTTTTGCCGCCGGAACTCGACGGCGACAACACGCCCTACGGGGACTTCTTTGCCGGAGCACTTGCCAAGACCAAAGCTTGGGGTCCTGTGATTGAAAAGGCAGTACGAACTGCCGGCGCCGAGTATTTCGACGGCGGGGCTGTTGTGGGCATGCCTGATCAACCCGACAAGGTGCATTTGTCTGCACACGAGCACGAACTTCTCGGCAAAGCGGTGGCGGGCAAGGTCCGCGAAATGATGGCTCGCTGATTCGGCTGACAAAAAAAGAAAACGCACGCTCACATTTTTATGACCGTGCGTTTTTTTGTCTGAGACCAATAGTCTTAGCTCGCGTCGGCCCAAACCTCACGGGCGATGTCACGCACAAGGCGCACCTTGGCCCATTGCTGCTCCTCGGTCATGATGTTGCCTTCTTCGGTCGACGAGAAGCCGCACTGCGGAGACAGGCACAGGCGTTCGAGCGGTACATATTTGGAAGCTTCCTGAATGCGAGCTTTGATGGCTTCCTTGTCCTCAAGTTCGGGGAATTTGCTCGTGATCAAGCCGAGTACAACCGTCTGATCTTTGATGAAGCGCAACGGTTCAAAACCGCCGGCGCGTTCCGTGTCGTATTCCAGGAAGAAACCGTCGACGCGGCAGTTGCCGAAGAGATTTTCGGCCACCGGCTCATAGCCGCCGGAGCTAAACCACGTGGAGCGGAAGTTGCCGCGGCAGATATGCATCGTCACGGTCATATCTTCAGGTTTGGCTTCAAGAATTTCGTTGATGCAGGCGACATACTTGCGGCCGACGGTGTCGACATCGATGCCGCGTGCGGCGTAGGCGGAGCGTTTTTCCTGCGAGCAAAACTCGCCCCAACTCGTGTCGTCAAACTGCAGATAACGGCAGCCTTTGGCGTAGAGCGCGAGCATGGCGTCCTTCCAGGTCTGGGCGATATCGGCAAAAAGTTTGTCGTCGTTGCCCTTGTAAAGATCAATGGCCTCATAGTTTTCTTCGCGCACGCAGCAAATCAGGTGCAGCATCGAAGGCGAAGGAATTGTGAACTTGATGGGCGCATCGCCGGCCAGAGCCTTCAGACGATCGAATGCCTCCAAAAACGGATGGTTTTCCGGAAAACGGATTCTGTCGGCAATCACGATGGTCTCGGCTTTGGGCTGATGACCTTCGAAATGCACCGACCAGGCCTCGGCTTTGACGTGACGAATACCGCCGAGAGACGCCAGAAAGTCCAAATGCCAGTATGCTCGGCGAAACTCGCCATCGGTGACGGCGCTCAAGCCGTTTTCACGTTCCTTGGCAATGAGCTTCTTGATTTCGGCGTCTTCAATGGCTGTGAGTTCTTCCTTGCTGATCTGACCGCAGGAGAATTTGACGCGGGCCTGCGCCACGGTTTTGGGACGCAGAAAGCTGCCGACGACATCGCAGCGATACGGCGGATTGACGTGAACCATAGTGGGAATCCTTCCAGAGTGAATATTGAATACAGTGCCCACATTCTGCCGAGAAAAAAGAAGGCTTGTCGCGGTAATACGACAAACCTTCTGCAGAAACACACGCTCGATTTAGTCGACCGTGGTACCGGGTGTGACGGCTTTGCGTCCGAGAGCTTCGGCCTTTTGCGCCAGGCGGACAAATGCGTCCAGCGGCAGCGCCTCGGCTCGCGCACCCGGATCTACGTCGCAGGCGGCGATTTCTTCGGCCGAAAGAAGTGCCGAGAGCGCATTGCGAATTGTCTTGCGACGTTGCGAGAAGGCGTTGGCGACGACTGAACTGAAGAGTTCAAAATCGACGGAGGGCACCTCTTCCTTGGCCTTGGGAATCATGCGCACGACCGAGCTCATTACCTTCGGCGGCGGGTTGAATGCGCCCGGCGGCACGTCAAAGAGTTTTTGCATGCGATAGCGCCACTGCAGCATCACAGACAGACGTCCGTAGGTTTTGCTGCCGTGCTGGGCCACCATGCGGTCGACCACTTCCTTTTGCAGCATGAAGTGCTGATCCTTGACGTGATCGGCGGCTTCAAGAAGTTTGAAGAGCAGGGGTGAAGAGATGTTGTATGGAAGATTTCCGACCACGCGCAGGTTGTCGTTTTTGGCCACTTGCGTCCAGTCGAGCGTGAGCGCGTCGGCTTCGATCAGACTCAGAGACTCGGGGAACGTTTCCTTGAGCCATGCGGCGAGATCGCGGTCGATTTCTACGGCACGCACTTTGCCTGCACCCGCAATCAATTCGCGGGTCAATGCTGCCTGCCCCGGGCCGATTTCGACGATGTCGTCGCCTTCAGTGGCGTTGACGGCTTTGGCGATGCGCTCGATCCAATGGCGATCGTGCAGAAAGTTCTGCCCGAAGCGTTTGCGTGCGCGATGTCCCTGAAGTCCTTCACTGGCCATAAATGTGTTCTCTGAAAGTCGTGTTGTAGGTTAACCGAGCAGGCGCTGCAGCTCGCGGATTCTCTCGCGGCGTTCCGCCATATGGTGTGCGATGGAAAGAGCGGCAAGAAGGCTTCCTTCGTGAGCTTCGCCGCTGCCGGCAATGTCCAGTGCCGTGCCGTGATCGACCGATGTGCGTACCCAAGGCAGCCCAAGCGTGATGTTGATGCCGTGCCCGAAGCCCTCGCGCTTGAGAGCGGGCAGTCCCTGGTCATGGTACATGCACACGATGCAGTCGAAATTTCTGGAGTGAGCCGGCACGAAAATCGTGTCTGCCGGCCACGGACCTGAAAATTCGGCGGAATGAACCGTAGCCTTGGCGCGTTCAATCGCAGGCGCAATGCGTTCGATTTCTTCGCGGCCCATGTGGCCGGATTCTCCCGCGTGCGGGTTTAGGCCCGTGACGGCGATGCGCGGACGCTCAATGCCGAAGTCCTGATGCAGCGCATGTGCGCAAATCGCAAGCGTCTTGTCGAGCGCTTCGTCGGTGATGGCCGCGGGAATCTGTTGCAGAGGTAAGTGCGTTGTCACCAGCGCCACGCGCAGAGCCTGCTGGCTTGTGCCCGATGTGAGCATCATGACCACGCGGTCAACGCCTGCAAATTGCTGGAAAAATTCGGTGTGTCCCGTAAACGGAATGCCTGCTTCTATGATGATGCTTTTTTGCACCGGAGCCGTTACCACAGCGCTGTAGGTGCCGTCCTGAGCGCCTTGTGCGGCGCGTCGCAGGGTTTCGACGACGTAGGGGGCGTTGGCAACGTCAAGCTGCCCTGGCACGGCAGGATGCGCAAGCGGCACGTGCTCGAACTTCACCCAGTCCGGAAAGATGGAGCCAAAGCCCAGTTTCTCGGACGTCTTGATCAAAAGCTTTTTGTCGCCGATGAGCGTGACGGGTGACTTGACGCGACCGGTAAAGACCGCTTTGACGCTGATTTCCGGACCGATGCCCGCAGGCTCTCCGGTAGTGATCGCAATGCTGGAGGACATTCTCAAACCGAGTACCAAAAGCAAACGCCTGTGGCTTTCTGCTGGCTTGTGTGTCAGCCGGAAGTCCGCAGGCGTTTTGGTTGTCAGGCGCTTGAAAGCGCCGAAAAATTAGTAATCGTTGGTGCGGATTTCGACGTAGGCGCGGTCGCGCAGCTCGCGCTGCCAGTTGTATACAGCTTCGGCAAGCTTCTTTTCACGCAATTGGTTGCGGGCGTTGATGCGGCTACGTTCGGCATTAGCTTCCGCCGTACGGCGTTCAAGCACCTGAATCAGGTGATAGCCGTAGGGCGTACGCACCGGTTCGGAAACTTCGCCGGGCTGCAGACGATTCATCACCGTTTCGAATTCCGGCACTGTATCGCCCGGGCTCACCCAGCCGATGTCGCCGCCGCGGGTGGCGGAGTTGTCAACGGAATTCAGACGAGCGAGTGTGGCAAAGTCTGCTTCACCCGTGGTGATGCGGTGGCGAATGTCGTTCAAGCGCGTGAGCACCTGGTCTTCCGGCGTGAGGTCGGAGACGAACATCAGGATGTGGCGCACGTGGGTCTGCTCGATGGGCGTGCCGGCGAGCTTGGCCTTGACGCCGTCGCGACTGTCTTCGAGGAAAACGATGTGAACGGCACCCGAAGAGCGCACCGTCGTGATGAAGTTGCGCTGCGTGCGGTTGTTTTCAATGGCCTTCCAGAAAATGGTCGGCAGACGAGAGGCATCGCGCCATCCCAGATCACCACCCGACAGCGCGTCTTCGGCCTTGGAGTTGGCTGCAGCCAGCGAACTGAAGTCCTCTCCGTTGCGGACGCGTTCAACCAGAGCTTCTGCTTCACGTTCAACATCGCGCGCTTCAGAGTCGGAAGCGCCCGGCGGGATCGGCAGCAGAATGTGACGCACGTGGTATTCCTGCGTGTCATTGGTCGTAAAGCCCGTTTGTTCGGCAAGGAACGCATCGACTTCACTTTCCGGAATCGTGATCTTGCTGTCGACTTCTCGTTCGCGCAAACGTTGCGCCGTGATTTCGTCGCGCACCTGCGCGCGGAACGCGCCGAAGCTCACATCGTCGGCGCGAAGACGCTCGCGCAGCTCGTCGACGGTCATCTTGTTGTTGCGCGCGATCTGTTCGATCGAGGCGCTCACCATTTGCTCATCGACGCGAATGCCCAGTTCCTTGGCTCGCTGCTCGGTGGCCTTTTCGGTGATCATGCGCTCAAGCACCTGACGGCGCAGTTCCTGCATCGGGGGCAGATTGATGTTTTGCTGACGCAGGTTGATGGCGGCCTGACGCACACGGTTTTGCAGTTCGTATTCCGTGATGACGTCGTTATTGACGACGGCGGCGATGCGGTCGGCGAACTTGGATGCACCGGTCTGTTGTTCGGTCAGAGCCTGGCCTTCGGCAGCGGCAACCGGCTGCGGCTCTTCGGCCGTCGTTTCGCGAATTTGACTGCTCTGTTGAGCAAAAGCGGGCAGCGCGGCCAGAACGAGGACGGCTGCCGTCAAAGTGATTCTTTTATTGGTAGTAGTCATAGGTACCGATGGAGGTGGGCACGGGGCTGCGGGTTTGATAGCCCGGGATGCTGCGTTGCAGTTCGGAGAGCGGACTCGACCCGACTGCGCCCAGACCGGTCAATTCTAACTGCAAGAAGAAGTTCGTTTCATCATTCTTGTCTTCATCGCGAGTGTAACGTTGTGCAACAGCGCGCAGCGTCCAGCAACCCGCGTGATATTCGACGCCGGCAAGACTTTCAATGAATTTATGGTCGTAGAGCGAATAGTTCTGGCGTAACAAGGCGTAGACCTTGTCGGACAAGGGCCACTGCAAAGCAAGGTCGATTTGATCGATGTAGTCTTTGCTGTTGCGGTCCTCCTGCCAGTTGTAGCGGTAATAGAGGCCGATCACGCTCTGAGGCTTGGGTTGCCAACGAACGCCCGCGACAGCCTTCTTAAAGCTCGAGCGCTCCCAGGACCACTGACCGAAGAGCGAAGCAGAGATGGTGCGTGTCAGGCGCGCGCCGATGCTTGCAAGAAAGTCGCTCTTTTGGTTTTCCATCGAGATGCGTTCGCCTTCGCTATTGACCGTGCGATCGTTGAAGTAGTAGCGCTGACCGATCGAGGCCTGTAGCCATTCCAGACCGCTGTCGGCGTCAATGAAGCGGCTCGTGACGCTTGCCGTCACCTGATTGGTTTCGGCGATGCGATCGTAACCGGCCCAGGTATTTTCGCTGTAGAGCTGAGCAAAGTTCAGATCGGCAACGCTCGAGTCAAAGAGCGGGATCTGGCTTTGGTCGCGATACGGCGTGTAGCTGTAGAAAATGCGCGGCTCTAGCGTCTGGAGCACATCACGGTTGGCCACATTGATGTCGCGCTCAAACGTAAGGCCCGAGTCGATCGAGAACATCGGCACGGTGTAGCCCGGTGACGAGTCCGTATAGCGATCGGAGCTGTCGTGATCAAGGTCGTACTTGGTACTGATCAACTGTGCCTTGGGCGTAACGAACCACCCCGCGCCTCGAATCGGATAAGCGATCTGCTGATGGAAAACGAAGCGATCGCCGTCAATTTCGGTCGGGTGCACGAAGCGCGTGGCTTCCAAGTGCGTGGTGAGTTCAAAACCGGCGGCGTCGGCCACAAACGCATTCCAGGAGAACTGGGGCTCGCGCTCATAGGGCTTGTCGGTATCGTTGATCGTCTGGTTCTTCGTGACGCGAACGGCGGCATTCCAGTAGGTCGACGTGTAGTTCAGCCAGTAGTCCTGCGGCAGGATGTCATCCGTGTTGTCGCGCAGACTCGTCGAAAAGTCGTCGAAGTAGTCGTCGTCGGACACGCGGTTGTAGTTGATGCCGTAGCCGAAGTTGTTCCAGCTGCCGCGAATATTGGCGTGCACGCTGTAGCGCTTGTCACCGTATTCGCTGTCGTGCGGCATGTATTCGCCGGAAATTTCGCCCTCAAGATGCTTGGTGAGGAAGCGGAATTCGTTGCCGATCATCACGCCGCGTTTGGTGATGATCTGCGGCGTGAGCGTATAGTCGTAATTCGGCGCGATGTTAAAGTAGTAGGGCACCGAAATATCAATGCCGCGCGAAGAGCTCATGCCGAACACAGGCGAGAGAAAGCCCGACTTGCGCTCGGCCGACAACGGGAACGTGAACCAGGGCGAACCCAGGACGGGCATGCCGCCGAGCTTGAGAACGGCGCCAGTGCCGGTGCCCGACTGCTCGTATTCATCGAGCGTCAACTCGTCCATCTCAACCCACCAGGCCGGGTTGTCGCCTTCGCAACTCGTAAGCAACACGTCCTTGAGTTCGGTTACGTCGGCCGAGGCAAAGCGCATGCAGCGGGCTTTGCCTCGAAGGCCGCGCGGCTTGTATTCGTAGTCGACGTTTTCGGCTTCGCCTGTGCCGTCGTCGAGCTGATAGGTTGCTTCAGGTGCGTTGAGTTCAACGCCTGCGCGCGAAACCTGCGCGTCGCCTTTGACCTGCACTTCCCCGGTCTGTTGCGTATAGACGATCGTCTCACCCTTGATGACGGTTCCGGCGCGGCGCAGCTCGGCGTCGCCTGTCATTGTGAGTTCCGTTTCCGGAGACCCTTCGATCGTGTAGGCGTAGCCAATGGCGGGGGCATCTTCCGGCTTCGCGCCGGGATCGGCGAGCGTTCCGGTCCATTGATCCAGATAAGCGGCTTGCGCATCGTTTTGCGCTGGCGACTGATGGACGGCCGATTGGGAAGGTGTATGCGGCGGGGTGCGCACTTCGGCGCTGGCAATGTTAAGCCACTCCGTTGCAGGGGCGCGCGCGTGCGCGACCTGCGCACAAAGCGCGGCCGTCACGGCGGCGACCAGAGGGAGCAGTTGCGGCTGTGAGTTCCGGGGCATTTTCAATACAGTTCGCTGTTTGGTGTTCGGATTATAGAGAGAGACGTGTTACAACCGAGGCTCAAATGGCCGAGCAGTGCGAAAAAGGCGCAATTTTTCTCTTCTTTTGACGCCGATTTGACACTTGGAGCCGCTGGGATAGCCAATGTTGCGGTCCGAGCGGCTTCTTTTCAGAGCAGTTCTGCGCCTTTTCGGCCATAATCCGCCTCACAAGTTTTCCGTGACCGCTTTTGTAAGGATAAGAGTGATGCTGACTGCGCAGGACGAACGCCTGGAGGCTCTCAGCCGTTGGCTTGAAGGCCAGACGGCTGTGACCGGACTTGATCTGACAACCGTGACGCCGGCAAGCGCCGATGCGAGTTTCCGTCGCTACTTCCGCGTACAGGGCGAGGGGGCCACTTATATCGTGATGGATGCGCCGCCCGAAAAAGAACCGATCGATTCGTTTCTCAAGGTTGATGCGCTCATGAAGAATGCGGGCTTGAACGTGCCTGAGATTCTCGCAAGCGATGCCGAGCAGGGCTTCATTCTGATGAGCGATTTGGGGCGTCAGACCTATCTTGATGTTCTCAACGAAGATAACGCGGCTCGCTTGATGGATGCGGCTACCGACGCGCTTGTGAAGTGGCAGGCGGCATCCAAGCCCGGCGTGTTGCCCGAGTATGACTATGCCGTGCTGCGTCGCGAAATCGATCTTTTCCCGGAATGGTACGTGGGCCGTCATCGCGGCTACACGCTTACCGAAAAGCAAAGCGAAATCATTGAGGGTGTCTACGAGAAGATCATTGCCTCGTGTCTGGCACAGCCCAAGGTCTTCGTGCATCGCGACTTTATGCCCCGCAACCTGATGGTTTCCGACCCGATGCCGGGCGTGCTCGACTTCCAGGATGCGCTTTACGGTCCCGTCACTTACGACATCGCTAGCCTTATGCGTGACGCTTTCATCAGTTGGGGCGAAAGCTTTGTTCTCGACATCACGATCCGCTATTGGGACAAGGCACGCAAGGCCGGCATTCCCGTGCCGCAGGACTTCGGTGAATTCTGGCGTGAAGTCGAATGGATGGGCATACAGCGTCACCTCAAAGTGCTCGGCATCTTTGCCCGCATCAACTACCGCGACGGCCGTCCGAAGTACCTTGAGGACACGCCGCGCTTCCTGCACTATGTGCGCGAAACGGCCAACCGCTATAACGAACTCAAGCCCATCAACTGGCTGCTGGATCAGTTCGAAGAGCAAAAGACCAAGGTCGGTTGGACATACTGAAAAAGACGGAGACTCTACCGATGCGCGCGATGGTGCTTGCCGCCGGCCGAGGCTCTCGGCTGCGGCCTTTGACCGATACGACTCCAAAGCCACTGCTGCAGGTGGCCGACGGCGTGCGCCTGTGTGACTGGACGCTTGCCGGACTCAAGCGCGCCGGCATCACGGACATCGTGATGAACACGGCGCATTTGCCCGAGACGTTTGAGGCGTTGCCCCAGGAGCTTGCAGCCCGCGGCCTGCATCTGGAATTGTCTCGCGAGGCCAGGACGCACGATCAGTCGCTTGAAAGTCTCGGAGGCATCGTCCGTGCGCTGCCGCTGCTTACTGACGAAGGGCGAGACATGTCGCCTGTGGTGATCGTGGCCGGAGATGTGGTGCACAACTATGACTTTTCACGTCTTTTTGCGCGCGCTCGAGAAATTGAAGCGGGCGATTACGATGTCTTTCTGGTGGCCGTACCCAATCCAAACTTCAACAGTCAGGGTGACCTGACTGTCCATGCCGATGGCAGCGTTTTGCGTGGAGAACCGCCGCGCGGACACAGTTACGGCTGCATCATGGTGGTCAATCCCAAGATCTTCGATGGGTTGAAGCCCGTGTGGTGCAAACTTTTCCCTTGGATGTGGGACTTTGCCGACAAGGGGCGTATGCGCGCCGAAGTCTTTGAGGGGTTCTGGGACAACATCGGCACGATTGAGCAGCTGCAGGCGCTGCGGCGCAACACCGAGGCTCTGAAGTGGGCTTGTTTCTGATCTTAAGATAATGCCAAATGCAATCGATTGAAAATCAAATTCGCGAGCGCGTCGCCCGATTTTTGGAAGTGACGGGTGTGCGCCTTCCTCTGATGAACGCTCCGATGGCCGAAGTCGCAGGCTCCGCTTTGACCGCGGCAGTGTGCCGCGCGGGCGGCTTGGGGATTCTTGCAGGCGACGAACTTTCGCCTGAGGAACTCGCCGAATCCATTGACGAAGTGCGTCGCCTTGTCGGAGTCAATGCGCGTTATGCCGTGAATCTACGTGTTCCGCCTGCGAAATCGCCGACATCCGAAGATCGGGAGTGTCAGCGCAAGATGCTTTCGGCGCTCGAAGATCTGGCCGCTGACCTTGGGCTTGAAGCGGGCACACTCGAACCGTTGCCCGACTTTGACGCGCAGTTTGATGTGCTCTTGCAAAAACGAGTGCCGCTTGTGAGCGTCACCTTCGGCGGTTTGCGCGAAGAGTACGACGATCGTCTCAAGCAAGCCGGCATCGCCTGGATGGGCACGGCAGCGACCCTTCGCGAAGCCAAGGTGCTGCGCGCCGCCGGAGCAGATATGGTGGTGGTGCAGGGGGTTGAAGCCGGTGGCCCTCGTCTGAATTTCGAATCTTCGGAGGAGGAAGCAGCCATCGGTATGTCGGTTCTTGCGTCGCATGCAGCCCGCGCCACGCGTCTTCCTGTGATCGCCTCGGGCGGCATTGCCGAACCTCAGCAGGTTTATGCGGCTTTGGCAGCGGGAGCAAGTGCCGTGATGGTGGGCTCGGCTCTGTTGCGTACGCCCGAGAGCGCGGCAAGCGAATCCTTCAAGTCGGTTTTGCCATTGTTGTCGGACGTATCGATGCGTTTGACGAAGTGCTTCAACGGTCGCCTGACGCGTGTGTATCCGAGCGAGCTGGTACAGGCGCTCGACGAGGCTGGGCTTACTTACGCTCCGTATCCGTTGCAGCGTGAGGTTATGCGTCCGATTTTGAGAGCGGCCGTTCGGCAGGGGCGGGACGATTTGGCGTGCCTGCCTGCGGGTCAGTCCGCGATGCTTGCCCGTGAAGAACCTGTCGAAGCCGTTGTGCAACGACTGACAAGCTTTGTTCCGCTCTAAAAAATTTGTGAGAACCTCTTACAAACGGACTGCACAGGCCAAGTGCAAAAGTGCAGTCCTGTACAATGGCGGGGATCGTAAACGCTGGGTTTGCGACGCCGTCGGATGGCGTTAACTTTTTCTTTGTTTTCAGTGGGATGCAGATAGGGCCGTATCAGTTGGCAGGGAATTTGGTGCTCGCGCCCATGGCAGGCGTCACCGATGCGGCCTTCCGAGTGATTTGTCTCAGACATGGGGCGGCTTACGCTGTGGGTGAGATGGCCGCTTCCGGCTCGCACCTGCTTCACACCGAAATGACGCGACGCCGTTACACGTGCGACCCCCGCGAACGTTTTGCCGTGGTACAGATTTTGGGAGCCGATCCTGCTGAAATGGCAAATGCGGCGGCGCTTGCTCAGGAGTGCGGCGCGGCGATGGTTGACGTCAATTTCGGCTGTCCGGCGCGCGTGGTCTGCGGAAAAGCGTGCGGGTCGGCTGTGATGCGCGATCCGAAACTTGCCGGCGACATTCTGCGTGCGGTGGCTTCGGCAGTCACGATCCCTGTGTCGGTGAAAATGCGCACTGGGTGGGATGAGGACGTGAAGACGTCCGTCGAGATTGCCAAAATGGCGCAGGATGCGGGTTTTTGTCTGGTGACGGTGCACGGCAGAACGCGGGCGCAGCGCTTTACGGGAACGGTGAACCGAATCGACATTGCCGAGGTGGTGCGCGCCGTGCAGATACCGGTGATTGCCAACGGTGATGTGACAACCCCCGGAGAGGCGCTTGAAATGATGCGACAGACGCAGGCAGCCGGCGTGATGATCGGACGCGGCGCGTGCGGGAATCCGTGGCTCTTTTCGAGGGCTCAGGCGCTCATCGACGGAAAGCCCGATCCCGGAGCCCCGACGGCGCGGAACGTGCACGAGACGCTTGAGGCGCACCTTGCGGCGCTTTTTGACGGTGAAAATTTGGAAGAACCCGGCCGCGAACGCGCGCTTGTGAGGACATTTCGCAAGCACCTGCGGCATTATTTGGAAGGATTTTGCCTCCACGAGGAAGCATTGAGTGCGAAACTTGGACGGATGCTTCGAATGGAGACGCGTGAGGCGCTTTCTGGCGCCGCGACGGAATTTTTTGAAGAGGTGCCCGAGACGGCACATCGAGTCGACTAGCCATGAAGAACGCAACTGACAACACCAAGACGCAGGACCTTGAGAGCATTCTGCAGCCCGGGGTGACTGCCAACGATGCGTTCAATGAACTCGTGGTGTATCGCGTCGAAAGCTATCTGCGCGACCTTGAGGGAGTGCGCGGACTGCCGCTTTACGAAATGATTACGCAAGCCGCTGAACGTCCGTTGCTCGAATGGGCGATGCAAAGAACGAACGGCAATCAGCGCGCTGCCGCAACGCTTTTGGGAATTAACCGAAATACGCTGAGAAAGAAACTCGTCATGCACGGGTTTCCGGCCTCAGGACTTTGAAATTAGAGGAAAAACTATGCGCAAACAAGCATTGATCAGTGTTTCCGACAAAACGGGTGTCGTGGATTTTGCCAAGGGACTCGTGGCTGCGGGTTACCACATTCTGTCGACGGGCGGTACGGCCAAGCTTTTGGCAGAACAGGGCGTGCCCTGCCAGGAAGTGGCTGACTACACGGGCTTTCCGGAAATGCTCGACGGCCGCGTGAAGACGCTCGATCCGCACATCCACGCCGGCATTCTTGCTCGCCGTCCCGTGCCCGAACACATGAAGGCCATTGCCGATCACGGCATCGACCCGATCGACATCGTCTGCGTGAACCTCTACCCGTTCGAACAGACGATCGCCCGTCCGGACTGCACGTTTGAACTGGCTATCGAAAACATTGACATCGGCGGCCCGACGATGATCCGCGCCGCTGCGAAAAACCACGAATCTGTCGCCGTGATCGTCGATCCGACCGACTATGACCGCGTTCTGGCTGAAATCAACGAAAAGGGCGAAGTTTCCGCCGACACGCGTCTGGCGCTTGCCAAGAAGGTCTTCGCACACACCGCTCGCTACGACGGAGCCATCACCAACTACCTCACGAGCTTGGATGAGAATAAGGAACGCACCAAGGCTTTCCCGGACGTCTTCAACCGTCAGTGGATCAAGGCTCAGGACATGCGTTACGGCGAAAATCCGCACCAGAAGGCCGCCTTCTACCGCGAACACATCGTGGCTCCCGGTCTGCTTGCAGGTTTCCATCAGCATCAGGGCAAGGAGCTGTCCTACAACAACATCGCCGACTCGGACGCTGCCTGGGAAGCCGTTCGAAGCTTCGAGACGCCTGCCTGCGTGATCATCAAGCACGCCAATCCCTGCGGCGCTGCCATCGGCAGCAATGCCCTTGAAGCCTATCAGAAGGCCTTCCGCACCGATCCCAAGAGCGCCTTCGGCGGCATCATCGCCTTCAACCGTCCGGTTGATGAAGCCACGGCTCGCGCCATTACCGGCCAGTTCGCCGAAGTGGTGATCGCTCCCGAATTCACTCGCGAGGCTCTTGCCGTCTTTGAGGCCAAGAAGAACCTGCGCGTGCTTACGGTTGCTGCCGGCGACGCGCACAACGACTTTGAATTCAAGCGCGTGGGCGGCGGCCTTTTGGTCCAGACGCTCGATAATCGCATCTGTCCGGAATCCGCTCTGAAGGTCGTCACCAAGAAGCAGCCCACTTCGGCTCAGATCGCCGATATGATGTTCGCTTGGAACGTCGCTCGCTTCGTGAAGTCCAACACAATCGTCTATGCGCACGACGGTATGACGCTCGGCGTGGGCGCCGGCCAGATGAGCCGTGTCGACTCGGCCCGCATCGCCGCCATCAAGGCTGCCGAATCCGGTCTGTCTCTGGCGGGCAGTGCCGCAGCTTCCGACGCGTTCTTCCCGTTCCGCGACGGTCTTGACGTCATCGTCGATCAGGGTGCCACCTGCGTGATCCAGCCGGGCGGCTCGATCCGCGACGACGAAGTGATCGCTGCTGCTGACGAACGCGGCATCGTGATGGTCTTTACCGGCGAACGCCACTTCCGTCACTAAAAAACAGATTGCGGGAAAAGGGAGGCTGTTTCACTTTTTCCCGATCTTCAAAGAAGGCCGGGCTTGCTTGTAAAACAGCCGGCTCGGCCGGACGAAAAAACGAATAATGAACTCTGACGTTTCTTTTTCCAGAAGAAGTCTGATGGCTGCCGCAGTCGCTGCGGGCGGCCTTTCCTCGCTTCCTGCCTGGGCGCAACTGCGCATCGAAATCACGGGCGTGGGTGCTAACCGCATTCCGCTTGCGCTCGAACGCTTCAACGGGTCGGCCGAGACGGGCATAGATCTGATGCAGGTTGTCAGCGCCGATCTGGCACGCACGGGGGCCTTTCAAATCATCACCGATTCGGCTGCTGAGGCCTCGCTTGAAACGAGCCTGCGTCCGCAGTTTGAACGCTGGACGGAGAAAAAGGCCAACATTCTTGCCACGGGGTCTCTTGTGAAGCTCGCTGACGGACGCTGGGATATCCGCTTCCGTCTTTTTGACGTGGTGGCGGGCTCTCAGATCGACGAATGGTACGCTCTTGCGGGAGACCGTCAGCTTCGCATGGTGAGTCACCGCATTGCCGATCGCATATACGACAAGCTCACGGGCCTGGGCGGCTTGTTTGCTTCTCGCCTAGCGTACGTTGTGCAGCACTCCAAGCAGAGCTACGAGCTGATCGTTGCCGACAGCGACGGCGCCAACGCGCTGCCTGCCTTAAAGAGCAAGGAGCCGATCATTTCGCCCGCTTGGTCGCCTGACGGCAAGCAGCTTGCCTACGTGAGCTTTGAGGCGCGCAAACCTGTGGTGTACGTGCATACGGTTGCCACCGGTCAGCGCCGTGTCGTGGCCAATTTCCGCGGCAACAATTCGGCGCCGGCGTTCAGTCACGACGGTAAGAAACTTGCTGTGGCGCTTTCGCGCGACGGTTATACACAGATCTTCTTGATCAACACGGACGGTTCGGGAGTTCAGCGTTTCTCCAAGAGTCTGGCCATCGATACTGAACCCGTGTTCTCTCCCGACGGTCAGTATCTGTACTTTACGAGCGACCGAGGGGGCAGTCCGCAGATCTATCGTCAGCCTCTGGCAGGAGGCTCCGCGCAACGCGTGACCTTCAACGGCAACTATGCGGTGAGCCCCGCGCTCAATCCGCAGGGAACGGAAATCAGCTACGTGACCCGCTCCAACGGGCGCTTCCGCATTGCTATCATGGATTTGCAGACCGGTCAGGAACGCATTCTCACCGGAAACGAATTCGACGAAAGTCCGTGCTTCTCGCCAAACGGCCGCATCATCTGCTATGCGAGCGAACGCAACAAGAAGGGCGTGCTCGGCACCGTGAGCACCGACGGAGCCGTTTCGGCCTGGCTTACCGCATCGGCCGGCGACATCCGCGAACCGACGTGGGGGCCGTTGCTCGACTGATGAATTGTGAATACGGACATTTTTTAGACACTTTTTTCGGAGACAAACGCATCATGCAGTTCTCTAAGATCGCCATCCGCGGTTGCGCCTTGGGTCTTGTTGCCGCCAGCATGCTTCTGGCAGGCTGTTCAAGTGTGCCTCTTGACGAATCCGCCAAGGCCGGTACCACACAGGACGATGCCGCCGCGAAGCATCGCTCGGCTTCCGGCGCCGCTCTCGACAGCAACGCCGTTTACTTTGACTTCGACAGTTACACCGTCAAGCCCGAATTCATGCCGGTGGTCGAAACCCACGCCCGCAACCTGATGGCCAATCCGTCGCGTCACGTGACGGTGGAAGGCAACACCGACAACCGCGGAAGCCGTGAATACAACCTCGCTCTCGGCCAGAAGCGCAGCGAAGCTGTCAAGCAGCGTTTGCAGCTCTTGGGCGTGCCCGCCTCGCGCATTGAAGCCGTGAGCTTCGGCCGTGAAAAGCCTCGCGCCCTGGGTGACACGGAAGAAGCTTGGGCGCAGAACCGTCGTGCCGACATCGTCTATCGTTAATCACCGACGGATCCGTTCATGCTGATGAAGAAAAATTGGTTGGCCTCTCTGGTGATTGCGCCGGTAATGCTCGCGGCCTCTTTGCCTGCGCACGCCTTGTTCGGCGATGATGAAGCCCGCAAGGCTATTCTTGATTTGCGCGAAAAGGTGGAGGCGGCTCAAAACGCGCAGTTGATGTTGCAAAACCAGATCGAAGCGCTACGCGAACAAAACGCTCGCTTGATCGGCCGCGTCGAAGAGCTCTCCAACCAGCTCACGCTGGAGCAGCGCTCCAATCGCGATCTGTACACCGATCTGGACAAGCGTATGGCCGAACTTGAACCCGCTGACGTGGAGCTCGACGGGCGTACCGTGCGCGTTTCGGCTGAGGAACGCCGTCTCTATACGCTTGCCGTATCGTCCTTTTCCCAAGGCAAGTATGAGGAAAGCGAGGCGCTTTTAAGAACGCTCACCGCCAATTATCCGCAGACCGGTTACATGCCCGCCGCGCTTTTCTGGCTTGGTAATTCGCTTTACGCTTCGGGTGAACTCAAGCAGGCGCTTGAAGTCGAAAACAAGCTTCTGAAAGAGTTTCCGAAGGATGCTCGCGTGCCGGATGCGTTGCTGACGAAGGCCGCGGCTGAAGTGGGCCTCGGGCAGCGCACCAACGCTTCCAAGACGCTTCAGAAAATCATCAAGGAGCATAAGGACGCGCCGGCAGCCAAAGTGGCCCAGGAGCGACTTAAGAGCCTTAACGCCAAAAAGAAGAAGTAAGGCAAGCCTCGATAGGAGACTCCGCCGATGGGTGCACGGGAGGAAGGTTCTCGTGCGCCCATTTGCTTTTCGTTGCGTTTCGGGCGCAGTGAGTCGGTATTTTCGCACCATAGCTGAGATACAATCGACAAAGGAGTCGGCAAAAATAGGCTTGAAAGGTTTTGCCGAGCTCTGTTTCTTGCCTGATTGAATTGCCGACTGCACAGGAATGGCGCCCTTCGGGCGCGGCTTTTTCCTGTCCTGAAGACGCCTTCAGATTTAAAACGAAAACCTCGAGCCTGAGAACAAAATGAACTACTGCAGTGATAGCGAAATGCGCGGCGTGAGTCTGTTGCGCAATCCTTGGTTTAACAAGTGCTCAACCTTCAGCGAAGAAGAACGCGACCGCTACGGTCTGCGCGGCCTGCTGCCCCCTCGCGTCTCGAGCGTTCAGGAACAGATCAGCCGCCTGGAGGAAGTGATTGCCTCCCAGCCGACGGCTCTGGGCAAGTACCTGATTTTGGACGGCATCCATTCGTCCGATGAAATCGCCTTCTTCCGTCTGGTGATCAAGAACATCGAAGAATACATGCCGCTCATCTACACGCCCACCGTCGGTGAAGCGTGCCAGAAGTTCAGCCATATCTTCCGCTATGCCCGCGGTCTGTACGTTTCAATCAACGATCGCGGTCGCGTGCGCGAACTCATCAAGAACGTGCCCACGCACAATGTGGAGATGATCGTGGTGACCGACGGCCAGCGCATTCTGGGTCTCGGTGACCTGGGTATCAACGGCATGGGTATTCCCATTGGCAAGCTCGCGCTCTACACCGCTTGCGCCGGCATCAACCCGCAGCACGTGCTGCCTGTGACGCTTGATGTGGGCACCAACAACGAAAACTACCTCAACGACCCGCTCTATCTTGGCTTGCAGCAAAAGCGAGTCGACGGCGAAGAGTATTACGCACTGGTGCAGGAATTCATTGAAGCCACTCGCGAACGCTGGCCCAATGTGGTGATCCAGTTCGAGGACTTCCAGAACACGCACGCCTTTGAACTGCTCGAACGCTGGCAGGACAAGATCCCGTGCTTTAACGACGACATTCAAGGTACGGCCTCGGTGTCTGTTACCGGTCTGTACTCTGCCATGCGCGTCAAGGGCGAAAAGCTCTCCGAACAGCGCGTGCTTTTCCTGGGGGCAGGGTCGGCGGCAACGGGCATTGCTCATCTGATTGCCGACGCTATGGCCGAAGAAGGCCTGCCGCGCGAAGAAGCCTTGAAGCGCATAGCTCTGGTTGACTCCAAGGGCATGGTGAGCTCGCGTCGTTCCGACACGCTTGCTGCCAACAAGTTGCCGTTTGCGCACGATCTGCCGCTCGCGGGCAATCTTCTTGAGGCCGTCAAGGTCTTCAAGCCTACGGCTATCATCGGCGTTTCTGCTCAGCCCAAGACGTTTACAAAGGAAGTGATCGAAGAGATGAGCGCTCTGAACGAACGCCCGATCATCTTTGCACTTTCCAATCCGACCTCCAAGGCCGAATGCACGGCCGCGGAAGCGTATCAGTGGTCGGAAGGCCGCGCGATCTTCGCTTCCGGTTCGCCTTTTGCTCCGGTGAGCTGCGGAGGCAAGACATTTGTGCCGCGTCAGGGTAACAACAGCTACGTGTTCCCGGGCATCGGCCTGGGCTGCGTGATCGCTCAGCCGACAATGATCCCGACGGGCGTGTTCCTTACGGCCGCCAAGCGTTTGGCTGAGCTCGTGAGCCAGTCGGATCTTGACAATGGTTCGATGTATCCGCCGTTGAGCCAGGTGCGCGAACTATCGGCCGAGATTGCTGCTGCCGTGGCCGCGTACCTCTACAACAAGGGACTCGCACAGGCTGAACGTCCGACCGACATTCTGGCCGCCGTGAAGGCCACGATGTGGTCACCCGAAGACCCACACTTTGTTTGTGGCGAATAATCCTTTAGAGTTACGGGTTAACGCGAAGGGGCCCCGCGCCGAAAAGCACGGGGTTTTTCGTTGAGAGCATCTCCGATCAATCTGACAAACAAAGATTCAACCATGCACATGCAATCGACATTCAAAACGATCCTCTGCAGCCTGCTTTGTGCGGGCTGCGCCTGCGTGTCTGCGCAGACGCTTCGTATTGCCACGTTGCCCGCGGCCGACTCCATTGTGCTCGATGTGGCTGTCAACGAAGGGCTCTTTAAGAAGGAAGGGCTTGACGTACAGACGGTCCCTTTCAAGAGCGCGCTTGAAGTGGGGGCTGCCATGCGTGCCGGGCAGCTTGCCGGTCATTTCGGTGACCTGATGAATGTCTTTACGCAGAACGAAACGGGAGCGGCTCAGGCCGTTGTGATCACCACGACGCACACCACTCCCGCACAGCGCGCCTTCGGCATGGTGGTTTCGCCCAAGCACGTCGACAAGATCAAGTCTCTGAACGATCTGAAGGCTACGCCCACGGCGATGAGCGCTTCGACTATCATCGACTATCTGCTCACCCGAATGCAGGAAACAGCCGGCGTCAAGCCCGAGGCGCTCAAGAACATGGAAGTGCGTCAGATTCCGATCCGCTTGCAGATGCTTTTGAGCGGCCAGATTGAAACGGCGCTCTTGCCCGAACCGCTTGTGACGGTTGTCGAAAAGAAGGGCGGTCGCGTGATTTGGGACGACACGAAACTTGATGAATCGCTTGCCGTGGTGGCGCTGCGCCAGCCCTATCTCGACGACAAGACCGTGACGGCTTTCCGCAAGGCTGTGGCCGAAGCCGCCCGCAAGATCGAAGCCGAACCCGATAAGTACCGTGCGCTCATGGTGCAAAAGCGTCTGATCCCGCAGCCCGTGGCCAAGGACTACAAGATGGTCCGCTTCTCGCTTTTCGGCCGTGAAGATGGTCTGCCGCCGCTTCCGACGGCCGAAGATGTCAAGCGTGTGGGACAATGGATGCTTCAGCGCGGCATGATCAAGAAAGTGCCGTCTTACGAGGAGGTCATCTACGTTGGAAAATAAGCGCGCGTTGTTTGCGCTTCAAGCAAAGGACTTGTCCGTGGGGCGCCGCGGACAGGCCTTGCTATCGGGCGTGAACTTCACATTGCAGCCAGGCAGTTCTCTGGCTGTGATCGGCGAGTCGGGCTGCGGCAAAACCACCCTGCTGCAGACGCTTGCCGGGGTTTTGCCTGCCGTGGCGGGAGACGTGTCGTGCCGAAGCTCGGAGAGTGCAGGCAAGCCCGTCAACGCCATTGTCTGGCAGAATCTGGCGCTTTTCCCGTGGCTCACAGTGGCGGGCAATCTGGCTTTGCCTTTGAAACTCAAGAAGGAATACGGTATAGCCGAGCGCGTGCGCGAAATGCTCGCCGAGCTTGAGCTCGAAGGCCTTGAGCGGCGCTTCCCTGCGGCGCTCTCGGGCGGACAGCGCCAGCGTCTGGCTCTCGGTCGCGCGCTCATTGCCAAGCCCGACGTGCTTTTCATGGACGAGCCGTTTTCGGCGCTCGACGCCGTTTTGCGCGAACATCTTCAGCACTTCTTAAAACAGCTGCGCGAACGTCACCCTTGCACGATGGTCTTTGTGACGCACGACATCGGTGAAGCCGTTTATCTTGGCCAACACATCATGCTTCTGGGGGCACGCCCATCGCGCGTAGCCGCCTTCGGCGCCAATCCGAGCTTTACGGACGACGCCAATGTGGATGTGCGCGGAACGGATGCCTTCTATGCCGTGCAGCGCCGCCTGCACAACGCCGTGGTGGCGGTTCGCGCGGGCCAGGAACTGCATTTAACCGATGGGGCGTGGTGAGATGAGAGAAGGAACTTTTCAAAGAGGCGCTCTTATTTTGCTGCTGCGCTACACGCTGGCGTTTTTTCTCATTGGACTTCTGTGGGAAGTCGCTTCGCGCGCTGCAGGCGAAGCGTTGCTGCCTTCTCCGGTGACGACGGCTCTTCTCTTTTTCCAGTCGTTGGCTGACCCCGTTTATATCGGGCATATGATCGTAAGCCTCAAGCGTTTGATCTGCGGCCTTACGGCCGGTGCCCTTCCCGCGCTTTTTCTGGGACTTTTGCTCGGGCATCTCAAAAAGGCCGATTGGCTGGGCGCGCCGCTTGTCTATACGACATTTCCGTTGCCCAAAATCGTGTTGTTGCCGGTGTTTTTTCTTTTTCTGGGTCTGGGCGACGCTTCCCGCGTTCTTTTGATTGCGCTCACGACGGGCTATCAGATGATCGTGATTGTTCGTGCGGCGGCGCTTTCGCTTGATCCCGTCTATGAGACGGCCATCACTTGTATGGGGGCGGGACGCTGGGATCGAATCCGTTACGTTTATTTGCCTGCGGCATTGCCGGCGTTTCTGACAAGTCTGAAGGTCGCCTGCGGCACGGCCGTTGCCGTTCTCTTTTTGGCCGAGAGCTTTGCTACGACCACGGGGCTGGGCTTTCTCATCATGGACGCCTGGGGTGTGGGCGATACGCTGGCGATGTTTAACGGCATTCTCGGCATGAGCGTCATCGGGCTGCTTCTCTACGCTGCCGTGTGGCTTTCCGAAGTGGTGCTTACGCCCTGGTGCCGCGCTGTGCAGCTGCACTGATCATGACCTCGAACGCCGCACAGCCCAAGCAACTCAGCCTTGCCGATTTAATGGATACCGGCAACGCGCAGGATACGACGCCGGAAGCAATTGACGGCGTAGCCTTTGCGCGTCTGTACGGTGAGCCGCTCTTTAAGGTGCCTGAGGGTTTGTACATTCCGCCCGACGCACTGCGTGTGTTTCTGGAAAGCTTCGAAGGCCCGCTGGATTTGCTCTTGTATCTCATCCGACGGCAAAAGTTCGACATCATGCAGATTCCGATGGCGATCGTTACGGAACAGTACATGAGCTATGTGGAGCTGATCCGCGAAAGCAATCTGGAACTTGCGGCCGAATATCTTGCGATGGCCGCGCATCTCATGCAGATCAAAAGCCAGTTGTTGCTTCCTGTGACGCACGCCGATACCGGCGAAGAGGTTGCCGATCCGCAGGCCGAACTTGCCCGTCGTCTGCTTGAGTATGAAAAGATGAAGATGGCGGCTGCCGAAATGGATCGCGTTCCGCGAAATGGCCGCGACTTCCTGCGAGCTTATGTGCTCATCGAACAAGCACAGATCAAACTTTTGCCCGAAGTGAGCGCTGATGATCTGAGGCTTGCCTGGGACGGCATTCTGCGCGAAGCCAATCTCAAGGGACACCACAAGGTGTCGAGGCAGGAACTTTCCGTGCGCGAATTTATGAGCGCAATTCTCAAACGCCTGTCGACGCAGCGGTTTGTGGAATTTCAGGAGCTTTTTGAGCCCGAGGCCGGCCGTTCCGTTTGCATCGTCAACTATCTCGCGCTTTTGGAGTTGGCTAAGGAAGGACTCATTCGCATCACGCAGGCCGCTCCCTTTGCGCCGATCTACGTATCTGCGGCACCGATGCGGTCTTCCGACGACACTCAGGATCTTTTCAGTTCCAGCGCTGCGACAGCTTCAGAAGCCTAAACGCTTCTCGAACGAGCGTGCAGCGTATGCAGCTCGAACGCAGCACAAAAACTCAACTTCAGTCATGACATGCAAAAAGTGAGGACAAACATAGGTTGTTGCCTTAACGATATGCAGTTTGCGGTTTGTTCGGCTGGAATTGAACAGCATTAGGGCGCAGGCGATGCGGCGCGAAGACCGACTTGGTGAAAGCAGCGGCAGCGGCGGCTGAAATAGTGCCGACCAGTATGCCGACGGCGACGTCACTGGGCCAATGCACGAAGAGGTACAGCCGTGACCAGGCGATGAGAACGGCAAGTGTCAGAAGTCCCAGGCCCCATTTGGGGTGAAAGATGCCGAAAGCAACCGCGGCGGCAAAGGAGGCTGTGGTGTGGCCGGATGGAAAAGACGGATCGGTGGGGCAGGCCATGAGCAGGTCTTCGGCGTGCAGTTCACAGGGGCGAAGGCGATCGACCATGGGCTTTAGAAGTACGTTGCAAATCAGAAACCCTGAGAAAAGCGCAATGCCTATGGTGCTGCCGACGCGGCGAAACCCCGGAAAGCACAGCAGGAAAAGCCCCAGCGCGATCCAGACGAGACCTGCGTCGCCCAAGTGCGTCACGGTCTGCCAAAAGACGAGTGCTTCGTCGCCACCGAAGCTCTCGCGGATATTGCGCAAAATCTCAACTTCAAACATCGGAAATCAAAAGGCCTCGTTCGGATGCCTCAGATGCTAGGTGCGCCGACATTGCCAGGACTTAGAGTCGGCGGATTTCGATACAATTTGAGCGGTTTTGCAAAGAGAAATAGTTAAGGACTCCGGACGCATGGCGAGCAAATACGCGGCGCAATATATCGAGCGCGCCAAACGGGAAGTGAAAAATTTCGAAGTGGCCTGTCGGGTGCTGCGGTTCGATCCCGAAAAGGAATCCGACTTTGATGCGATCGTCACCTCGATGGTCGGCATCGGCCAATTCGGCACAATTCGCCTCGCGCGCCGTTTCCCGTTCGTCACCAATGAAGAAGAGTTTTTGATGGTGGCGGAAGTGGGTCTTCACTTCTACTGGATGACGCTTGATTTCTGGCAAGAAATTCGACAGAAGCAAGGTGCGGCGCAGATTTTCTAGTCATTGACTGCGCCGCCGGCTGAATACGAACGATTACTCAATGTTTTGCAGTTGCTCGCGCATCTGATCAATGCAAAGCTTGAGCGCAACGGCCGCATCGGTCATTTCGATGGCGGCCGATTTGCTGCCGAGCGTGTTGGCTTCGCGGTTCATTTCCTGAGTGACGAAATCCAGGCGACGGCCGGCCGCACCGCCTTCCTTGAGAATGCGGCGCACTTCAGCAACGTGCGTGCGCAAGCGATTGATTTCTTCGGCCACATCCATTTTGAGCGCATAGAACGTCACTTCCTGACGAATGCGATCCGACACTTCTTCCGGACTGATTGAGCTCGCGTTCGAAAGCGTGGCACCCAGTGCTTCCTGAAGGCGCTGTTCGAGTTTTTCCTTGAGATTGCGGTGAATGTCGGGAATGCGTTCGGCCACCGCTTGTACCACTTCTTCGATGGTGTCGCAGTTTTTCGAGAGAACAGCAGCAAGCGCTGCACCTTCGCGTTCACGCGAAGCGTTGAATGCCTGCAGAGCGTCGCGCAGGATGGTCGCAACACTTGCGTTCAATTCGTCCTGATCGACCTCGGGCGAATTGAGAATACCCGGCATCTGCAGTATTTCAGATACCGACATGGGGGCGGCGTCAGGATTGACCTTGAGCACTTCCTGCTGCAGCGTGAGCACATTGGCGAGAGCTGCCGCGTTGATGCCCGCGCCTGACGTTTCGGCTTGCTTGAGGCTTGCGCGGCACTCCAGCTTGCCGCGCTTGACGGCCGCAGAGATGACCTCGCGAACAGCGGGTTCGGTCGCTCGCAGTTCCTCGCACAGACGAAGCGTGAGGTCAAGAAAACGCGAGTTGACGCCGCGAAGTTCAACGGTCATGAAGCCGAGCGGGGTTTGGCCTTGCGCGGTCGCAAAGCCGGTCATGGAACGAATGCCGGACATAACAAAAGAGATGACAAGGACGGTTGCAAAAAAGTAAGCCGCAGGATTGGTCTTGCGGAGGCCTAATTGTAGACGCTCACCTTAGAATGCTGAATGCGGCTGCGCCGATGTGGTGCGCAGCAGGAAATTTTGAGCGAAAGAAAGGATTGACATGACACAGCGACACGACGGACGCGCCAACGACGAGATGCGCTCCATTCAGTTTGAACGAGGCTTTACCTGCCACGCCGAAGGCAGCGTTCTGGTATCGGTCGGACGAACGAAAGTGCTGTGTACGGCCAGCGTCTCGCCGACGGTACCGAAATTTCTCAACGAAAAGAACGAAGGCTGGGTGACTGCCGAGTACGGTTTGCTGCCCCGCTCAACCGGTACGCGCACTGATCGTGAAGCCGCCCGCGGTAAGCAAAGCGGCCGCACACAGGAAATCCAGCGCCTCATCGGGCGCAGTCTGCGCGGCATCGTGGACCGCACCAAGCTCGGCCGCCACACGATCACGCTTGACTGCGACGTGCTGCAGGCCGACGGCGGAACCCGCTGCGCTTCGATCACGGGCGCCTATGTGGCTCTGGTTGACGCCGTTAATTTCATGCTTGAAAAGGGCATGATCGAAGAAAATCCGATCAAGGAAGCTGTCTGCGCGATCAGCGTCGGCATGACCGATGCCGGTCCCGTGCTTGACTTGGACTACGTCGAAGACAGTACGAGCGAAACGGACATGAATGTGGTGATGACCTCAAGCGGGCGCTTTATCGAACTGCAGGGCACGGCTGAAGGTTCTCCCTTCAGTCACGAAGACCTGACGGCGATGCTAGCGCTTGCCAAGAAAGGCTGTGAAGAAATTTTGGCGGCTCAGAAGGCTGCGCTTGCTGCATAAAGACGCAACGGAGGAGAAAAGTGAAGTTGGTTCTGGCTTCGGATAATAAGGGAAAGCTACGCGAGTTCGGCGCGCTTTTTGCTGATCATGGCATTGAGGTGGTTTCCCAAGGGGCGCTCGGTGTGACGCCTTGCGAAGAGCCCTTCCGCACGTTCTTGGAAAATGCGCTTGCTAAGGCGCGCAATGCGGCCAAGACAACGGGCCTTCCTGCGATGGCCGACGACTCGGGCATTACGGCTCATGCTCTCGTGACCGAACCCGGTGTGCATTCGGCCCGCTACAGCGGGAAAAAGAGCGACGACGCGGCCAACAACGCCAAGCTGGTCGAGCGCCTATCCAAGTTTGAGGACAAGAGCGCGCACTACACCTGTGTGCTCGTAGCGGTGCGCTCGCACGACGATCCCGATCCAATCGTTTGCGAAGGCTGCTGGTACGGTGAAATTATCGCGTCTCCCAAGGGGGACGGCGGTTTCGGGTACGATCCCCATTTTTACCTGCCCGAGCAGGGGTGCACGGCAGCAGAGTTGTCTGCTGAGGAGAAGAACCGTCTGAGCCATCGCGGCAAGGCCATGCGTCTGCTGCTTACGGAAATGCAGGAGCGCTGGGGTGTCGGACGCTGATGTCAAGCCCATTGCGCTATACGTACATTGGCCGTGGTGTGTGCGCAAGTGCCCCTATTGCGACTTCAATTCGCATGCGATCGGCTCGGGTGCGGATGAAGCCGGGTATATCCGCGCGCTTTTAAAGGACATAGATGCGGCGGTGGCACTGGCCGGTCGCAGGCCCGTTTCGAGCGTCTTTTTCGGTGGCGGTACGCCGAGCCTGATGTCGGTGGCGGGCTTTGAGACGCTTATGAACGGTTTGCGCGAGCGTCTTCCCTTTGCCGAAGACGCTGAGATTACGTTGGAAGCCAACCCGGGTACGCACGAGGCGGCCCGCTTTGCCGGTTACGTCGCAAACGGTGTTAATCGCTTTTCCATCGGTGTGCAGAGCTTTAACGATGAGAGGCTCAAGGCGCTCGGGCGCATCCATGATCGCAGGCAGGCGCTGCAAGCCGTCGAAACGGCGCTCAAACATGTCGACAACATCAATCTGGACGTGATGTATGCCCTGCCAGGGCAGTCGATGGATGGTGCCGTGGAGGATGCCCGCACGGCCGTGGCGAGCGGTGCAACGCACCTGTCCTTTTACGAGCTCACGATTGAAGAGGGAACGGCCTTTTATAAGCGAGAGCCCGCGGGACTGCCCGATAATGATACGGCTGCGGAAATGGGCGAGACGGTGGCTTCAATCCTTGCGCAAGCCGGGTTTGAGCACTACGAAGTTTCGGGCTACGCCAAGCCAGGACACCGTTGCCGTCACAATCTCAACTACTGGACATTTGGCGACTACATCGGGGTGGGAGCCGGCGCGCACGGCAAGATTACGACCAAAGGCGGCATTCTCCGCACCGAACGGCGAGCTAATCCGCAGCTATACATGGACGATGCGGCCAACGGCCGATTTGCCGCTCAGCTCAGTTTCGTGCTTGCCGAGTCTCTTCCCTTTGAATTCATGCTCAACGTTTTGCGTCTCTATGACGGTGTGCCTGTGAGCCTTTGGGAAGAGGCCACGGGGTTGTCCTTTGACGTGATCGGAAAAACGGTTGATGCGCTGCGTGGCGAAGGGCTTCTAGCCAAAGATCCTCAACGGCTTGTGTGTACGCCCCTCGGGCGCAATTGGCTCAGCACGGTGCAGGAGCGGTTCCTCGCCGACAACGAACTCTGAAGGAAGGTTTTCTCATGATCAATTGGCCAATGACGGCGGCTTTGGTCGGCAGCTTGCTTTTGTTTGGGTGCAGCACGGCACCGCAACAGGAAACGCCCCCAGAAAAGGAAACGGTGCCGCCGACGCCCGAGTCGCAAGATTTTGTCGCGGGCGACGTGCGTCTGCGTCCGGCGCAGTTTGCCGATCTGCCCGTCACGCGCGATGAAGACTGGGAACAGGCCCTCAAGGCGTTTCAGGTGTCATGCACGAACATGCAGCATCACTCGCTCTGGCGCGAGGCATGCCGCAATGCGCAAGGAATGCCTCAGGGGCTTGCCCGTGCCTTTTTCGAGGGCAATTTTGAGCTCTGGAAAGTCTCGGCCAGGGATTCGCAAAGCGGCTTTTTTATCGACAAGGGGCTCATGACGGGCTATTTCGAGCCCATTTTGCGCGCTAGCCGCGTGCGTCATGGCATCTATCAGTACCCGATCTACGGCGTGCCCGACGACCTCATCACGGTGGAGCTCGATTCGATTCACCCTCAGTTAAAGGGGCTGCGGCTGCGCGGCAAGTTGCAGGGCCGCAAGCTAGTTCCTTACGACGATCGCAAGGGCATCGCCTCTCGCAAGGATCTGGAGAAAAAGCATGTGATCTGCTGGGCCGACGACCCCGTGGAGGCGTTCTTTCTGCAGATCCAGGGATCCGGGCGCGTGTTGCTTGACAACGGTTCGCTCCTTCGTATCGGCTACGCGGATCAAAATGGGCATCCCTACAGAAGCCTGGGCGCCTGGCTGATTGAAAATGCGGGACTGACGCGTGATGAAATGAGCATGCAACGCATCAAGCAGTGGGTAAGAGACAATCCACAGCGCCGGCAGGAACTTTTGAACGCCAACCCAAACTTCGTTTTCTTTGCCGAGCGCACGGGCTACTCCGACGATCAGGGACCGGTGGGCGCTCAGGGCGTGCCGCTTACGCCTCTGGCTTCCGTTGCGGTTGATCGGCGCTACTGGAAACTCGGAGTGCCCTTTGTGACGGCCGCAAGCCAGAGCATGCCCGCGATGCAGTTTGTTCGTCCAGTAATTGCTCAGGATACGGGAGGCGCCATCAAGGGCGTGCTGCGCTTTGACTACTTCTGGGGACTCGGAAACGAGGCGGGCAATCGCGCAGGCAGCCAAAAAAGCGACGTGAGCGCCTGGGTGATGGTACCCAAGGGACAGAGCCCTGCGGCGGTTTTCTCGCAGAGGCTTTGAAAACGGCCAAAGCGGCCCCATATATGCACCGAAGCGACCGTTATAATGGCACCACTTTGACACTGAAGCACGGCCAACGAATTGATTTGCCGTGCTTTTTCGGGAGACAGATTGAGATATGACTGAAGAGAACACCCAACTGCAGAATCCTTCCCCGGAAGAAGCGCCCGAACCGCTGGTCTTTACGGACGCCTGCGTGGCGAAGGTGAAGGAGCTGCTTGCTGCCGAAGAAGATCCCAACATGCCTCTGCGCGTTTTTGTGCAGGGCGGCGGTTGCCAGGGCTTCCAGTACGGTTTCCAGTTTGAAGAAAAGGCGGCGGAAGACGACGAAATCATTGAGCGCGACGGCGTGACTTTCCTCGTTGATTCGCTTTCCATGCAGTACCTGGTCGGTGCCGAAATCGACTTCAAGGAAGATCTCGAAGGCTCGCAGTTTGTGATCCGCAATCCCAATGCGGTGACGTCCTGCTCCTGCGGCTCGTCCTTCTCGGTTTAAGGCTCATTGAGGCGTCCGAACGACGCCGCGGCCTAACACGAAAAAGCTCTCCGATGCGGGAGCTTTTTTGTTAACCGCTGAGTTTTAGTCCTATCGGCGCAAAAGTTTTCGTCCAATTTGTTCGTTTCAAAAGGTTGCATCTCCTTTCAAGGCGTTGCCGTCTTAGAATAGGCAGATCTAAACTCGTAGGTGCTGCGTCTTATGAAAAGCAGCCCGGTTAAGGAGAGATATTCATGACACTACTGTCCTGGATTGCCGTTGCAGTGATCTTCGTGACCATTTGGGCATTGATCAAGCGTTGGGAAACGCGACTGGTGCTGATTGCCGCCGGTCTTTTCCTGTGCATCATCAGTCTTGACCCGATGATGGGTTTGAACCAGTTTGCCAAGTCGATGACGAACAATTCGCTCATCATGGCAATCTGCGGTTCGATGGGCTTTGCCTTTACGGCTACTTACACGCAGTGCGACCGCTCGCTCGTGCACTACCTGGCCGCTCCGATTCGCGGCTTGGGCCTTTTCCTGGTCCCTGTCTCGACAGTGATCACGTTCTTCGTGAACATCGCCATTCCGTCGGCCGCGGGCTGCGCCGCCGCCGTGGGCTCCACGCTGATTCCGCTGATGCTGCGCGCGGGCATTAAGCCAGCCGCCGCTGCTGCCGCCGTTTTGGCCGGCACGATCGGCTCTTATCTCTCGCCGGGTACCTCGCACAACCCGTTCGTCGCCAAGATGGCCGGCATGGACGTGATGGAATTCATCGGCACGCACACCTACTACTCGCTGATGTGCGGCGCCATTCTGGTGGTCGGCACGGCCGTGGTCTGTTTCTTGATGGGCGACGGCAAGGGCGATACGAACGCCCAGGTTGACGAAACCAAGATCAAGAACGAAGACTTCACGCCGAATCCTCTCAAGGCTCTCGTGCCGCTCGTTCCGATCACGATTCTGGTCGTCGGCAACATGTGGGTTCCCGCCATCAAGATGGGCGTTGCTCAGGCTATGTTGATCGGTGCGATCTGCGCCCTGCTCGTTTCGCTCAGCAACCCGCAGGAATTCTCCAAGAAGTTCTTTGACGGTATGGGCAAGGGTTATGCTGACGTGCTCGGCATCATCATCGCCGCCGGTGTCTTTGCCGCCGGTCTGCGCGCCACGGGTCTGATCGACGCCTGCGTTGACGCTCTGAAGGACTCCAACGACATCGCTCGCTGGGGCGGTTCCCTCGGTCCCTGGATCATGGGTGTGATCACGGGTTCGGGCGACGCTGCCACGTTGGCCTTTAACGAAACGGTGACGCCGCACGCCAAGGACTTCGGCATGACGATTGAAGGTCTGGGCGGTTTGGCCTTCCTCACCGGCGCTCTTGGCCGTACGATGTCGCCTCTGGCTGGCGTGACGATTCTCGTCTCGGGTATTGCCATGGTCAACCCGATCGACGTGATCAAGCGCACCGCGATCCCCTGCATCATTGCCGTCTTTGCCTGCGCCTTCCTGATGGTTTAAAGGCGACGAAAGCAGCCGCCGCGAGACTGTGTTCAGAGCTCGCGGCCGGCTTGATGGAAAACCGGACCGACAAACGATGGATTTCGATCTTTTGTTTGCGGCCGGTTTTTTGTTGGACTGAAAACGCAAGGAGTGCCCGATTATGGAAAGACAGCCGAAAGCAGTGGTAGCACTTTTCGAGTCACTGCGCGTGGCGGATCTGTCGCATGTTGTCGACAACGCCACGAAGCCGTATCCCGGCGATCCGGCTCCGCGTTTGGAAACGGAGGCTGACAACACGCACGACGACTGCTGCGTGACGCGGATTTCCATGGCGACCCACACGGGGACGCACATTGATGCCGCGGCGCACGTCATGCACGGCGGCAAACGGCTCGGAGACTATCCGCTGACGGCATTTTCGGGGTCGGCCCGCGTGGCGGATCTGCGCGGCTTGGGTGAGGTTGATGCGACGGCGCTTGACGGCATCGAGCCTTGCGATTGGCTTTTGCTCTGTACGGGGCAAAGCGAGAAGTGGGGCAGCGACGCGTATTTCGGGACGGAACCGCGATTTACCGAAACCTTCGTCAAGACGGCCGCAAAGATCGCGCGCAAAGGCATCGGACTGGACTGCTCGGGGCTTGATCGAGAAGGCGTGGCTTTGCACCGGTTGTGGTTTCTGAGCGGCGGCGGACTGATGGTGGAAAACCTCACGGGTTTGGAAATGTTGCTTTCCGAATCCCGAATCCTTTTTGCGGCCTATCCTTTGAAGCTTGCCGCCGGTGACGGCGCTCCGGTGCGTGCCGTTGCGTTGATCGGCTAAAGAAAGGCCCGCGCCTTCAGCAGAAAGACGCGGGCCGAGACAGACCGGTGAGAGCTGCGGATTAACGCAGACGCATACCGGGCTGAGCGCCTTCAAACGGCGTGATCAGATAGACGCCGGCGCCCTTGTCGGACTGATAGCTTGCCGCCAGAACCATGCCTTCGCTCAGGCCGAAGCGCATCTTGCGCGGAGCGAGGTTGGCGATCATCACAATAAGTTTGCCTACGAGTTCTTCTGGCTTGTAGTAGGCCTTGAGACCGGCAAAAACCTGGCGATTGCGGCCGTCGCCGATGTCGAGCTCGAGACGGATGAGCTTGTCGGCGCCTTCGACATGATCGGCCTTGACGACACGCGCTACGCGCAGATCAATCTTGGCAAAATCGTCGATGGTGCAGATGTCGGCCACCGCTTCCACTTCGGGAGCACTGACGACGGTTGCCTCAATGGGTTTGGCTTCGACGGCAGGCTTTGCTTCAGCCTTCTTTGCAGGTTTCTGTACCTTGGCTTCGGCTTTGTCGGGATCGGGCAGCAGTACGTCGAGTTGCTTTTCGCGATCCACGCGTCCCATCAGATGTTCGAACTTCGAGATCGGACGTTCGCTTGAAAGCGTCTGATTGACACTGTCCCATTGCATGGAGCCGCAGTTGAGGAACTTCTCGACACGTTCGGCTGTTGCCGGCAGCACGGGCTTGAGGTAGAGCGTAAGCAAGCGGAAGCCTTCGAGCGCAACGGACGCAACGTACTGAAGCTTGTCGGCGGTTTCCGGATTCTTGGCAAGTTCCCAGGGTTTTTCGCGATCGACGTATTCGTTGATGACGTCGGCGAGTTCCATCACACGACGCATGGCGCGAGCGTATTCGCGGTTTTCGTAATCGTTGCGGATGTCCTCGGCCGCAGCGCGAATACCCGTGAGGATTTCGTCATTCATTGCGGCATCGGACACGCGGCCTTCAAAGCGCTTGAAGATGAAGCCGGCGGCGCGGCTGGCGATGTTGACGTACTTGCCGATCAGGTCGGAGTTGACGCGGGCCTGGAAGTCATCCTTAGTGAAGTCGACGTCTTCGACGCGGCTGTTGAGCTTGGCGGCGAGGTAGTAGCGCATCCATTCGGCGTTCATGCCGAGGCCCAGGTAGTCCATCGGGCTGATGCCGGTGCCGCGCGACTTGCTCATCTTCTGACCGCTGACGGTCATAAAGCCGTGCACATTGACGTGATCGGGAACACGGTAGGGGGTGCCTGCAAAGTGCAGCATGGCCGGCCAGAAGAGCGTGTGGAAGTAGATGATGTCCTTGCCGATGAAGTGAATCTGTTCGGTGTCCGGACGCGACAGTTCCTGCACGAAATCGAGTCCCTTCTTGGCGCAATAGGCTTTGAAGCTGGCCAGGTAGCCGATCGGCGCATCAAGCCAAACGTAGAAGTACTTGCCGGGTGCATCCGGAATTTCAATGCCGAAATAGGGCGCATCGCGAGAAATGTCCCAGTCGGCAAGATTGCCGTCGAGCCATTCGTTATCTTTGGCGAGCACTTCAGCTTGTACGCGGGGTTTGCCGTCGGCGCCATTTCCCATCGTCCAGTCTTTGAGGAAGGCCTGAGCACGCGGATCCGACAAGCGGAAGAAGTAGTGCGTGGAGGTCTTCAGAACCGGTACGGAACCCGAGATGGCGCTGTAGGGATTGATCAGGTCGGTCGGCGAATACACCGAGCTGCACTTTTCGCACGAGTCGCCGTACTGATCAGGCGCGCCGCACTTCGGGCAGGTGCCCTTAATGAAGCGGTCGGCGAGGAACATGCCGACTTCTTCGTCGTAGAACTGCTCGATGTCAGTGGTGTAGATGAGACCGGCATCCTTCAGACGGCGATAGATGTCCTGCGAGAGTTCGGTGTTTTCCGGGCTTTCGGTGCAGTGCCAGTGATCAAAGTTGATGTAAAAGTTGTCGAGATACTGCTGGCGACCGGCAGAGATCTTGGCGACAAATTCCTGCGGCGTAACACCCTGTTTGCTCGCCGCAATCATAATCGGGGCACCGTGAGCGTCGTCAGCGCATACAAAATGCACGTTGTTGCCGCACATTCGCTCGTGGCGCACCCAGATGTCGGCCTGGATGTATTCCAGAATATGGCCGAAATGGAAGGCGCCGTTTGCATAAGGCAGAGCGGTGGTCACGAAAATATTGCGCTTGGCGTTGCTCATTGTTTATCAGAAAAATCGGTTAAAAAAAGAAGGCCGCGAACGTAGGGAGTCGCGGTGCAATCCGACATTTTACTGCGCTAGACGGTGCGCCGAAAAGAGAGGACAAAAGCACAGCGAAGAGACATGTGTTCGTCTGCGTCATTTGTTGACGCACCATGCTGTAGGCTGACCTGTGCGGACGACCCAACAAAAGAAAAAAGAGAAGAGAAATGCCAATCAAGCAGATCATTGAATCGTCGCGCGTGCCCGTCAAAATATGGACAAACGACGTCGACGAAGGTTCCGTCAGACAGCTCAAGAACGTGGCTGATCTGCCGTTTGTATTTCATCATGTCGCTGCTATGCCGGACGTTCATGTTGGCATGGGCGCGACCATCGGAAGCGTGATTGCCACCAAAGGAGCCGTGATTCCGGCTGCCGTCGGCGTGGACATCGGATGCGGTATGGCCGCCGTCAAACTCAATCTCGAGCGAAGCGAACTCACAGAAAAACAGCTTGTCGCCGCATTTCAGGCGATTTTGCGTCGCACGCCGGTGGGCCTGACACAGCACAGAGAGAAGAACTGCCGCACGGAAATGTGCCTGCCGTTTTCCGACGAGATGGCAGAAATCGAATCCAAAAATCCCGGCATTCTCGATCCGATGCAAAACATGAACTGGCGGCTTCAGATGGGTACGCTCGGTTCGGGCAACCACTTCATTGAGCTTGAGGTTGACGAAGAAGGCGGCGTGTGGGTGATGCTGCACTCGGGTTCTCGCGGTGCCGGCAACGTTATGGCGTCGCGTTTCATTAAGGAAGCAAAGACGCTGACGGCAGCCAAAGGCATCGAACTTGTTGATGGCGCGCTTTCTTACTTTGAGGAAGGCGAAGAGGCGTTCGACCGATACATGCAGGCGGTGCACTGGGCACAGAACTATGCACGCGCCAACCGCCGCACGATGGTCGACGACGTCATCAAGTCGCTTGAAGACGTATGGCCGCATGTTGAACCCGTCGGTGAATTGATTGACTGCCACCACAACTACGTCGAAAAGGAAACGCACTTCGGAGAAGAGGTTTACGTCACGCGCAAGGGAGCCATTCGTGCTGGTATTGGCGAACTTGGTCTCGTGCCGGGCAGCATGGGTGACGCGTCTTACTTGGTCGAAGGACTGGGCAATGAGGAGTCCTTTATGAGCTCTGCGCACGGTGCCGGTCGCCGCTACGGAAGACAGGATGCCAAGAGACGCTTTACCGTTGAGGACCTCAAGGCGCAGACCGAAGGCATCGTGTGTCGCAAGGATCCCGGTGTGCTTGATGAAATTCCTGCTGCCTACAAGCGCATCGACTCCGTGATGGAAAACCAAAACGATCTCGTACGCGTGATCCACAAGTTCCGTCAGGTTCTGTGCGTCAAAGGCTGATTCGTTCTCCTCAGAAGAGCTTTGGTCAAATGTCCGACTAGATAGCTCGGACTTTTCCTTGTAAACTCCAACTCCATGCGCGGGTGCGACGCGTGCCTGCGCATTGTTTACGCAACCGGCGACGAACTGTGAAGCGCTTGTCGCCACCATTAAGAAAGAACACTATCCCATGCTGACCAAAGAACAAGTGCAGGAGATTGCAGGTGCAGTGCTTGATCCGGTACTCAACCTGCCGCTTTCGGAATTTAAGGCCATCAAGAATGTCGTCGTCGACGGCGATGCCGTTGCCGTGACCGTGTGTCCCGGTTACCCCGTCAAGAGTGTTGCCGACGAATTGGCTTCCCGTGTCAAGACGGCGCTCACGCAGGCCGGTGCGGCTTCCGCGCTTGTGACGGTTTCGGGCGAAATCATTGCTCACCGTGTGCAGCGCACGCTCAAGACGATGGCGGGTGTCAAGAACATTATTGCCATCAGCTCCGGCAAGGGCGGCGTGGGCAAGTCCACGGTGTCAGCCAACTTTGCTCTGGCGCTTGCTGCCGAAGGCGCTCGCGTGGGCATGCTCGACGCCGATATCTATGGTCCCTCGCAACCCACGATGTTGGGTGCCAAAGGTCAGCCGACGAGCCGCGACGGCGTCAACATGGATCCGATCGAAAGCCTGGGTCTGCAGATCAACTCCGTGGGCTTCATGATTGATCCGGAAGAGCCGATGATCTGGCGCGGTCCGCTGGTCGCGCAGGCGCTCACCCAGCTTCTCAATCAGACTGCTTGGGATAACCTCGACTACCTCGTGATCGACATGCCCCCGGGAACGGGTGATGTGCAGCTTACGCTCTCGCAGTCTGTTCCGGTCACAGGGGCCGTTGTAGTGACGACGCCTCAGGACATCGCGCTTCTGGACGCCAAGAAGGGCCTTCGTATGTTTGAAAAGGTCTCGGTGCCGGTGCTCGGTATCGTGGAAAACATGGCGCTCTTCCGCTGCCCCAAGTGCGGGCACCTCGAACACATCTTTGGAGAAGGCGGTGCCAAGCGCATGAGCGAACAGTACAAGGTTCCTGTTTTGGGCCAGTTGCCGCTTGATTCGCGCATCCGCGAACAGGCCGACTCGGGGCTGCCCACCGTGGCGGCTGATCCCGATGGTGAAATCGCTTCGATTTATCGTCAGATCGCCTTGCGTGCGGCTGCTTACGTGGCGCGTACTGCCAAGGACATGAGTCAGGTGATGCCTTCCGTGAAGGTCGTCAACGACTAAAAACACAATGCCCCGGCATCAAGGTCGGGGCAAAGTTTGAGGAGCGGGAAGGTCGGAGACGATTTTCTCGCTTAATTTTTCTCAAAGGTCTCGTCGGCCCGTTTTGCGCTCTCGATAAGTTCCTGCGCGGCCTTGAGCGTAGCATCGGTGATCTGCAGGCCACCGGCCATACGGGCAATTTCGCGGATGCGCTCTTCCTCCGAAAGGGGTTTCAGAGAACTCGTCGTCACGTCGTTGAGCGTTTCTTTTTGCACAAGCCACTGGTTGTTGGCGCAGGCTGCAACCTGAGGAAGGTGAGTGACGCAAAGCACCTGCCGAGTCTGACCGAGACGGCGCAGCAGACGCCCGACGACCTCGGCTACGGCTCCGCCGATGCCGCTGTCGACCTCATCGAAAATAAGCGTGGGTACCGGCGTGATCTGTGCGGTGATCACGGCAATGGCAAGCGAAATGCGGGCCAGCTCGCCGCCGGAGGCCACTTTGGTGAGCGGTCGCGGCGTGGCTCCGGCGTGCCCTGACACCAGGAATTCACAGCGCTCCAAGCCGCCTGCCCAGGGTTCGCACTTCGGGAGCGTGATCTGCAGACAACCTCCGGTCATGGACAGGTGCTGCATTTCATCAGTCACTGCTTTTGAGAGGTCCTGAGCGGCCTTCATGCGCGCTTGGGTGAGCGCTGCTGCGCGTTTCAGAAAAACTTCTTTGGCGCGCTTTTCGTTCTCTTTCAAAAGCTCGATGTCGGCGTTCTCAGCGAGTTCCTCGAGCCGTGCCTTGACTTCCAGGCGGTACGCAAAAAGATCTTCGGGAGCGCGGTGCAGTTTGCGCGAGAGCTTCCAGTACATCGAAAGACGTTCGTCGATTTCTGCAAAGCGCGATTCGTCGACGTTGAAACGATCGAGGTGGTGTGAAAGGTCGCGCGAAATGTCTTCGAGAATAGCGCTTGCTTCTGATAAAGACTCTTCGTACTGCGCAAGCTCCGGATCGAATTTGGCTGCGGCGCTCAGATCGGCCTGCGCCTGCATCGTCAATCCGACGGCCGTCACGTCTCCCTGTGAGAGAGCGTCGGCTGCGGCACGAATGTGGCTGACGATTTCTGCGCCGTTTGAAAGCAGGCTGTGTTCCTTGGAGAGTTCCTCCCATTGACCTTCCCGGGGATCGAGTTCGTCAAAGAGTTCGTTGATCCAGCCCAGCCGCTCGGCCTCTGCCTGCTGCTGTTCGACGTTTTGTGTGGCCTGATTGAGAAGTCTCACGCGCTCTTGCCATTCGAGCCAGGCTTCGCGCACTGCTAGCCGTAGCGGTTGAGTGCCGCCGAAGCCGTCGACGAGCTGCAGTTGGTACGAGGTCTTCAGAAGCGATTGGTGCGCGTGCTGCCCATGGATGTCGACCAGGCGTTCGCCCAGTTCACGAATTTGAGAAACGGTTACCGGAGTGGCGTTGATCCAGGCGCGCGACCGCCCTTTGATATCAACCGTGCGACGCAGAATCACGATGTCGGTTTCGTCGAGACCGGCCGAGGAGAGCCATTTTTTCACGCGCGGCGTGACATCAAATTCGGCGCATACTTCGGTGCGCTGTGCACCTTCGCGAATGAGCCCTGTGTCGCTGCGGGCACCCAAAACGAGTTCCAGCGCGTCGATCAGAATGGATTTGCCCGCACCGGTTTCACCGGTCAGGCACGTTAGCCCCGAGGAGGCTTCCACAACAAGCGAGGGGACGATCACAAAATCTTTAAGGGACAACAACTGAAGCATGCTTAACTCTCGAAAGCAAAGTACAAGTCCGGACGTTTGTCGATGGGATCAAATGGGTTGAAATGTTAGTCTGACGATTTTTCTGAGGTTGTCGGATGAGGAATCTGAACCGGCGTGGTCTGATCCTGCAAGGGTGTGTGAATCGGATGTTCGGATTGCGGCAGGTAGTTCCACTTGAGCTTGCGGCGTAGCAAATCGAAGTGGTTGTAGCCGACCGGGTGAAGCATGGTGAAGCGCTCTTTGCTTACTTTGACGCGCAACACGTCACCAGCCTGTACGTCGATGAGTACTTGAGCGTCGAAACTTGCCACGGCGCTGCGGGTTTCGTTTACCTCAATGTCAATCTTCGTGTGCGAGCCGAGCACGATCGGGCGGTTGGAGAGGGTGTGCGGCGCAATTGGCACCAGGAGCATGCTGGAAACGGACGGATGCATGATGGGACCGCCCGCGGCCATCGCGTAGGCGGTCGATCCGGTTGAGGTGCTCACCAGAACGCCGTCGGCGCGCTGCACTGCCATCTGGAGACCGTCAACGTAGACGGTGTACTCGACCATACCCAGAGCGCGGCCGTGGCTGATACCGATGTCGTTGACGGCCAGTCCCTCAAAGAGCATATTGCCTTCGCGCCAGACGCTGCCTTCAAGCATGCTGCGCTCGTCGGCGACGTATTGACCGAGCAGCATGGCAGGAAGCAGCCGATTCATGTCTTCGAGCACGATGTCGGTGATAAAGCCCAGGCGCCCGGCGTTGATGCCGATCACGGGAACTTTGTAGGCCGCCATGGCGCGTGCGGCGCCGAGCATGGTGCCGTCGCCACCAATGGCAACGGCCACGTCGCATACGCGGGCAATCTCTTCGGCTGATCCCGACTCGAAAGGACAGTCGCTCGGCATGTGGGCCGCGGCGTTTTCGTCCAGATAGGGCGTGCAGCCCGTGCGGGTGATGAGATCCGTCAGCTCTCGAACATAGCGGGAGATGGCGCCCTGAGGCTTGGCGATGACGGCAACGCGCTCAAATTTTTGCATCGATTCAAAGCTCAAAGAATGGTTCGATCGAGAGTGTAGCAATTTGCGCCGGACAGAAAAAACCGGCCGAAGTCGGTTGACCGCGGCCGGCGTCGGATTCTGTCGAAGTAACGTCAGACGAATCAGTCGTCGAAGGTGGGCGTTTCAACGCCGAGCACCTTGTGCAGCTTCGGACTCGTCGTGGTGTACTGCAGGAACACCTTCTTTTCCGGGAAGACGTACTTGGACGCGCCGAAGGCAGCCAGTGCGCATTCATGGAAGCCAGACAGGATGAGCTTCTTCTTGCCCGGATAGGTGTTGATGTCACCCACGGCGAAGATGCCCGGGATGGAGCTTTCGAACTTTTCCGTGTCCACAACGATCTGCTTGCGGTCAAGTTCCAGACCCCATTCGGCGATCGGACCGATCTTGGGCTGAAGGCCGAAGAACACGAGCAGGTGGTCCAGAGGCATGCGGCGCACAACGCCGTCGCCGCCGGTGACGCGGATTTCGGTCATCTTGCCGTCTTTTTCTTCAAAGCCCGTCACCTGACCGACTTCGAACTGCATTTCCCAGTTTTCGCACAGCTCGCGCATACGGGCCACGGACGAGGCAGCAGCGCGGAAGCCGTCGCGGCGGTGCAGCAGCACGACACTTTCGGCCTTGCCCACGAGGTTGAGCGTCCAGTCGAGAGCCGAGTCGCCGCCACCGCAGATCACGACGTTTTTGCCGGCGAAGAGTTCGGGGTCACGCACGCGGTAGTGCAGCTGGGTGCCTTCGAACTTTTCGATGCCGGGCACGCGCAGCGGGCGGGCCTGGAAGGAGCCCACGCCGGCGGCGATGATTACGACCTTGCAGAGGAACTTGGTGCCCTTGTCGGTTTCAACGTCAAAAAGGCCGTCTTCGCGCTTTTTCACCACGCTGACTTCCTCACCGAGGTGGAAGGTGGGGTTGAAGGGGTGAATTTGCTTGAGAAGGTTTTCCGTGAGTTCGTAGGAGGAATACACGGGCACGGCCGGGATGTCATAGATCGGCTTGGTGGGATACAGTTCCATGCACTGGCCGCCGACGTTTTTCAGCGAGTCGACGACGTGAGCCTTGATTTCGAGAAGGCCGAGCTCGAAAACCTGAAAAAGACCCACGGGGCCGGCACCGACGATCACGGCGTCGGTTTCAATGACCTGGTCGGTGGGTTCGGCAACGTTCAGATAATCTTCAATAGCCATAGTTGTCGTTTAAGTCTGTCAAATATTCGTTGAGCATAGGGCGGCGTCAGCTTGACGCGCGCAAAAAACCGGCGCGCAAAAACCCCGTCTTGCACGCAGGCGAATCGTTGGGCGTATTTTCGCACACGATCCCGCTGTTTTGAATAAGGAAAAAAGACGACTTCGCCGGTTCGTAGCGGATAATCAATCCTTTTTCTGGTCGAGCACTTTCTGGCGAAGTTCACGCAGTTTGGCGTCAATTTCGCTCATGATGTAGAAGTCGCCGTCGTTGGCTTTCTGTGCGAGCTCAAACTGATAGACCGCGGCGCGCGGGTTGTCCAAAAGCGCGTACATATCACCTGTGGCGGCAAAGGCCATCGACTTTTTGCCGAGAGCTTCGTAGCTGCGCGCGAGGTACGTGTGATAGTCGGGGTTGGTGCGCGAAAGGGCCGACTGCTTGCGCAGGTAGTCGACGAGCTCCTGATGCTTGCCGCTTTGAAAGAGCAGTTCGACGTAGTTGGATGCGGCCAGTCCCGAGTAGGGATACTGCTCGCACGTTCCCTTGGCAACGGCAAGTGCCTGGTCTTTCTGAGCCTGCGTTTTAGCGACCTGATAGGTGAGTTCCGACAGGTGTTTATCCAGAATGACGCTTTTTTCTTTGCTCGCGGCTTTGGCGGCGCGGATGGCGGCAAGCGCTTTGTCCTTCTGGTTCATCTTCGCGTAGGCAACCGACAGGCCGTATTGCGTTGCCACAAGACTGTAGCCCGTGGGATGGCGCTTGAGTTCGTTTTCAAAGCTCTTCGAGACCTTAAGCCAGCCGTCGTACGTTGTTTCCTGCAGCACGCGTGCGCGCGCCTTCACAAGGAAGAAGTCCATGCTGTCGCGATGTGTGACCGGGGCCATGTTGCGGGTGCGGTTTTGCATGTCGCTCATACGCTCGGTCGTCATCGGGTGGGTGGAGATGTACGCGGTGCTTGTCGTTTCGTACCAGCGGTTGTTCTGCTGCAGCCGCTCGAAGAACGCTTCCATGCCGAGAGGATCGAATCCGGCGTTTTGCAGCGTTGAAAGTCCGAAGCGGTCGGCTTCGCGTTCTGCATCGCGCGAGTAGCCGAGCTGTTTGCTCAGCATTGCCGCTTGGGTGCCCAACATCACGCCCATGGCGGCATCGCCGCCCGAGCTGCCGCCGGCACGTGCCGCAAGCAGCGCGAGCAGAATCGAGCCGATGGTCATCGCAAGCGATCCTTTGCTCGACTCGATCATTCGGGCGATGTGTCGCTGCGTGACGTGGCCGATTTCGTGACCGATGACGCCCGCAAGTTCGCTTTCGGTCTGCGCGGCGACGATCAGGCCCGTATGCACGGCAATAAACCCGCCCGGCAGTGCGAAGGCGTTTAACGATTTGTCACGGATCGGAAAGAAAAAGAAATCGTAGGGCGAGGGGTTGGCGGCCGCCACAAGCCGATAACCCAACCGATTGATGAAGTCGGTGATCTCGGGGTCCGGCATATAGGACCTGTCCGCGCGCACGCGGCGCATGAGCTGTTCGCCGAGATTGCGCTCTTCGAGCACGGTGAGGTCGGCGCCGGCTACATTGCCCAGACTCGGAAGGTTAAATTCGCCCACGCCGCCCGCAAGCTGCGCGTATGCGCCTGCCGGCGGAAGGGCAAGCGAACAACTGACGGCAAGAACGGTAAGCGTTTTAAGAAAGCGCACGGAATTGAAAACCTATAAGTCGGACGGCGGCAAGCCGTCGGCAGGATGTCGATTGAATCGAAGCCGAGAACTTCGGTTGTGTATCATAGCGGCCTGCGGCCGAGGCGTGGTTTCTTCGGACGACTCAAAACGCAATCTATTGCTACGAAAGATGACAGAACTCACTCATTTTGACCAAGCCGGCAACGCGCATATGGTTGACGTCGGCGCCAAGGATCAGACGCATCGCGTGGCGCGTGCGCAAGGCTACATCCGTATGAAGTCCGAAACCTTTGCCATGATCTCTCAGGGAACGGCCAAAAAGGGCGATGTGATCGGCATTGCCCGCGTGGCGGCCATTATGGCGAGCAAAAAGACGTCGGACCTGATCCCGTTGTGTCATCCGATTGCGCTCACGCGCGTGGCCGTTGATTTCGAGTTTGACGAGGCAAAGAGCACCGTGCGATGCGTTGCAACCTGCGAAACGCGAGGGCAGACGGGTGTGGAAATGGAAGCTCTCACCGCCGTGCAGGTTGGGCTTCTCACGATTTACGACATGTGTAAGGCCGTTGATCGCTTCATGGAAATCGGCGGTGTCAAGTTGCTCGAGAAATCCGGCGGCAAATCCGGTCATTGGATTGCTCCGCAGTAACCAATTCTTTATCTGATCGATACGCGACGGCAGGCTGATTTGCGTCAGGCCTGTCCGTTTGTTTTTTGAGGAAAATGCATTTCGACTCCGAACTTCGAGACTCGGTGCTGACGGCTTTTCGCGACTCCATTCCTGTGATGATGGGGTATCTGCCGCTGGGCTTTGTCTTCGGTTTCTTGTTTGCTCAGGCAGGTGCCGCCGCTTGGATGGCGCCGGTATGTTCGATCATTGTCTACGGCGGCGCCTCGCAGTACATGATGGTGCCGATGGTCGCGGCCGGCGCTTCGGTGCCGGCGATCGCCTTCGCAACGCTTGTGATCAACCTGCGACACATCTTCTACGGCGTGTCGCTGCTGCAGAAGGTCCCTTCCAAGGGCTGGGCGCGTTGGTACATCGCCTATACACTCACCGACGAGACGTACTCGCTGCTCTCGATCATGCCTGTCGGTACGCCTTTGGCGCGCATGCTTTTCGTGTGTTTTTTCAATCACCTGTGGTGGATTCTCGGTGGATTTGTCGGTGCGCTGGCGGGCTCAAGCGTGACGATCGGGCTCACCGGTCTTGACTTTGTGCTCACGAGTCTTTTTGCCATGCTGACGGCTGAACAGTGGCGCAATCGCAAGACGGCGCTATCGCTTTGGGTGGCGCTTTTCGGATACGCCGCTGCTCGACTGCTGATGCCCGAAAACGCTCTTGCCGTCTCGATCGCTTTGTGTGCGGTTGCGGGGCTTGCATGGGGAGCTTCCCGCCGCAAGCGAGATGCGGGCAACTGCGTTTTGAACAAGGAGGCCTAAGGGATGGATTTCGGATACTTGATGCTTGTGTTCATCGCTATGGCGGCGGTGACCTTTGCCGAACGCGCGCTTCCCTTTGCCGCAAGCAAATGGCTGCAAAAACAGCGCTGGGTAAGAGATCTGGGCGACTTTTTGCCTCTTGCCATTATGGTGCTTTTGACCGTGCACGCCGCAACCGACGCGGCCGTGGCGCGTGATGCTGCTCCCACTCCCGAAGTGGTGAGCATCGCTTTTGCCTTTGTGCTGCAGTGGTTCCTGAAAAATCCTCTGGTTTCGATCTTTGCGGGCACAGCCCTGTACGTCGCCTGGGTCAACGGTTACTTGCCCTTTTGACGCTAAAATTCATTTTTTACGCCTGCGCTTGTCAGATAGGCCCAACTCCTTGGGCGCGCAAGGCTTGGACTCTTTGAGATGACTGATAAAGAAACTGCCGACATCGAAGCGGGCGCCACGCGTCCGACCAACTTCATCCGCCAGATCATTGAAAACGATCTGGAGCAGGGCAACAACCTGCCGCGCTACTGGTGCGGTCATCCGGCTCCCTATTCCGAACAACTGCAAAAGGGTGAGCCCGATTGGGCGCGTATTCGCACGCGTTTTCCGCCCGAACCCAACGGCTATCTGCATATCGGTCACGCCAAGAGCATTTGCTTGAATTTCGGACTGGCGGCCGATTACAAGGGCGTCTGCCACATGCGCTTTGACGACACCAACCCGGTTAAGGAAGACCAGGAGTACGTTGACGCGATCAAGGAAAGCGTCCGCTGGATGGGCTTTGACTGGAAGCATGGCACGGAAGACAATCTCTATCACGCGTCCGATTATTTCGATTGGATGTACCAGTTTGCCGAACATCTGATCAAGACCGGTTACGCCTACGTCGACGAACAGAGCGCCGACGAAATGCGCGCCAATCGCGGCACGCTTTTCGAACCGGGCAAGAACTCGCCTTATCGCGACCGCAGCCCAGAGGAAAACCTGCGCATCTTCCGCGAAATGCGCGACGGTAAGCATCCGGAAGGCTCCATGGTGTTGCGCGCCAAGATTGATATGGCTTCGCCCAACATCAACCTGCGCGATCCGGCGATCTATCGCATCCGTTTTGCTGAACACCAGTCCACGGGCAATAAGTGGTGCATCTACCCGATGTACACCTTCGCGCACCCGATCGAAGACTCGCTCGAAAATATCACCCACTCTATCTGCACGCTCGAGTTTGACGACCAGCGCGCGTTCTACGACTGGGCGCTCGAGCGCATTGTGCCGGTGCTTCGTACGCCCCAGTACGAAGAAGCCAAGAGAATCATCGCCGACATGGCTGCCGGCAAGGACGATCGCGCGCTGGCGTTTGCCCGCGCTGCGTTCAACGCCGCTGACAAGCTCGGTCAGAGCGAACCAGAAGTGGCCATGCGTGAGATCTTTGGCCGCTGGTCTGCCACGGGTGGTCCGGAGACGCTCGAAGGCACCGAAGGCAAGAGTTTCTTTACGTTGTTGCAGATGAACACCGAAAACTTCACGCCGTTGCTTCAGAGCGCGTTGTCGGTGGTCCGCAACAACTTCTTCCTGCTTTCGCATCAGTACGAATTCAACCGTCTGAGTCTCACCTATGTGGTGCTCTCCAAGCGCAAGCTTATTTCCCTCGTTCAGCAGGGGCTGGTCGACGGCTGGGACGATCCGCGTATGCCTACCCTCGTCGGTCTGCGTCGCCGCGGCTACACCGCCGCAGCATTGCAGAAGTTTGTCGAAAACTGCGGCGTGAGCCGAGTGGCTGGCGGTTGGATTGACTACAGCGTGCTTGAGCAGTCGCTTCGCGAGGACCTGGAAAGCACGGCCGAACGGCGCGCCGGCGTTGTGCATCCGTTAAAGCTCATTCTGGACAACTATCCGGAGGGTAAGAGCGAAGAGCTTGTGTGCCCGAATCACCCGCAAAAACCCGAAATGGGAACGCGTACGGTGACGATGAGCCGGGAACTCTGGATCGAACAGGAAGACTTTGCCGAAGTGCCTCCGAAGGGCTATCGCCGACTGACGATTCCGGCCGACGGTACGCCCGCCAAGCCCGTGCGTCTGCGCAACAGTTACGTGATTGTGCCCACGTCCTTTGAAAAGGACGCAGAAGGCAACGTCGTGTGCGTGCATGCCGACTACCTGCCGGAAACCAAGAGCGGTACGGCCGGCGCCGATTCCGTCAAGACGAAGGCGGCCATTCACTGGCTTGACGCCAAGACCGCCGTCCCCGCGCAGTTCCGTATGTACGATCGTCTCTTTACGGTGCCGCAGCCTGACTCGGCCGAGGATTTCCTCGACGTTTTGAACCGCGACAGCAAGTTCGTGAGCCAGGGCTTCGTTGAACCCAACGTGGCTGCTGCCGTTCCCGAGACGCGCTATCAGTTTGAGCGCGTCGGCTACTTTGTGACCGACATCAAGGATCACAGCGCCGAACATCCGGTGCTTAACCTTGCCGTCGGACTGCGCGACAGTTGGGGCAAGAACGCGAAGTAACAGAATCTTTCCCCAGCGGTACAAGAGCCTGCCCGAATTCTCCCGTTCGTCGTCATTCGACGCTCGGAGGTCGGACAGGCTTTTTTGTTTGTGTAAAGGCCAATTCATGGTTTTGTATTTAGTCAAACAGAAAAGATGTCGGGTAGGGACATCCGAAAGTTTGAACGGGTGCTTTTGACGTTTCTCCATATAATCGCTCAGGTTGAGTGCGGCCTTTTTTGCGCCGGCGGGAAGCTTGCGCGCAAAAAAGTTGAGAAAGCGGTCGTGCTCAGAAAACCACAGATCGATTCAAATAGGAATCGACAATCTTTGTTGGGGAGACAACAAACATGAAAAAGATTCTTATCGCAACCGCAGTCGCTGCCGCCTTCGGCATGGCCAACGCTGCCGAACAGGCTGACATTGTCGTGATCGGTGCAGGCGGTGCCGGTATGGCTGCTGCCGTTCAGGCGCACGACAACGGCGTCAAGAAGGTTGTGATCATCGAAAAGATGCCGATGGTCGGCGGTAACACGATCCGCGCTACCGGCGGTATCAACGCTGCTGAAACGCCGCAGCAGGCAAAGCTCGGCATTAAGGACAGCATCGAACAGATGTACAAGGACACGATGAAGGGCGGCCACAACCGCAACAATCCTGAACTCGTGAAGGTTCTGTGCGAAAACTCCAACGATGCTGTTCAGTGGCTGATCAAGCTCGGCGGTAACTTCAACGACGTCGGCTTTATGGGCGGCGCCACCAACAAGCGTTGCCACCGTCCGACGGGCGGCGCCGCTGTTGGTCCTGAAGTTGTCAAGACGCTCTATAACGCTGTTGAAGCCCGCAAGATTGATCTGCGCACGGACTCTCAGGTTGTCGACCTGATTGTCAAGAACGGTGCTGTGGCCGGCGTCAAGGTTAAGGACGAAGACGGCAAGGTCTACGAAATCAACTCCAAGGCTGTCGTGAACGCAGCTGGCGGCTTTGCCGGCAACAACGCCATGGTTTCCAAGATCATTCCGCGTCTGAAGGGCTTCGCCACGACGAACCATCCGGGTGCCACGGGCGACGGCCTGCTGCTCTCCGAAAAGGTCAAGGCTGCCTTTGTTGACATGGACCAGATCCAGACCCACCCGACCGTTGTTGAAACGACCGGCGTGATGGTGACCGAAGCCGTTCGCGGCAACGGTGCTGTGCTGATCAACAAGGAAGGCAAGCGCTTCTTTGACGAACTCAACACGCGCGACGCTGTGTCGGCTGCCATCCTGAAGCAGACCACCGGCCACGCCTACATGTTCTTTGACGATGACGTTCGCAAGTCTCTGAAGGCTATCGAAGGCTACATCAAGATGCCGGGCATGGTCATTCAGGGTAAGGATCTTGACGAAGTGGCCAAGAACATGGGTGTTCCGGCTGCTAACCTGAAGGCCACGATGGCTCAGTACGCCAAGGATCAGGCTGCCGGTAAGGACAGCTGCTGCGGCCGCACCAAGATGGAACGTCCGCTCACCAAGGCTCCGTATTATGCTATTCTCGTCACCCCGGCCGTGCACCACACCATGGGCGGCGTGAAGATCAATACGAAGGCTGAAGTGATCAACGTCGACGGCAAGGTTATCCCGGGCTACTTCGCTGCTGGTGAAGTGACCGGCGGTGTCCACGGCGGCAACCGCCTCGGCGGCAATGCTCAGGCCGACATCATCGTCTTCGGTCGTATCGCTGGCAACAGCGCTACCGCTTACGTCAAGGCTCACTAATAACGCTGTAAAACTTAGAGGAGTTTTCAACCAATGATCAAGCAATTGATTGTTGCTGCATCTGCCGCTCTGCTCTGTGCAGGTGCTCAGGCCGCTACCTACAAGGACGGCACCTACACCGGTGAAGGCACCGGTAACGCCAGCAAGATTCAGGTGGAAGTTGTTGTTGCCGGTGGCAAGATCACTTCTGTCAAGGTTGTCAAGCATGGCGAAACCGAAATGCTGCTCAACGCCGCTCAGAAGAAGTTGTCCAAGGCAATTATCAAGAAGAACGGTACGGAAGGTGTCGCAGCTGTGACGGGTGCGTCCAATTCCTCCAAGGGCATCATCGAAGCTGTGAACAAGGCTCTCGAATCCGCCAAGTAATCAGCTCAGTTGCATGATGCAAGAAAGGCTCGGAGTGGGGAAATCCTGCACCGGGCCTTTTTCTGTATATAGTGCGCATACTCTTTGCATTTTTGTTCGACTGAAAGGATGTCAGCCTTGCCCAATACGACTTTTCGCATTTTCGCGCGCGCGCCACTCCTTGCGGCTGCCCTGTTTTGCGGTTTGAGTACGCTTGTTTCCGCTGCCGAAGAAGGCAAAACGCTCTATGAAACGCAGTATCAAGGGCTTGCGATGGGAACGCTGATTACGGCGCGTTTGATTTCGCCGGATGCCAAAGTCGCGCAAAAGCTCGAAGAGCTCGTATCAGAACGCGTCGATGACTACGAAACGCTTTTTACGGTGCACCGCGAGGGGCCTCTCTACGAGGTCAATAAACGCTCGGGCGAATGGGTTGAAGTCGACTGCCGCATCACCGAACTGACGGAAAAAGCCAAGGCCATAGCAGAGGCTTCCGACAGGGCGTTCGAGCCCACGATCGGCACTCTTGTCAACGTCTGGAAGATCGGTTTCGGCGGCGATCAGGTTCCGGCGAGAAGAGATATTGATGCGGCGCTCAAAAAGGTTGACTACACGAAGATTGAAACGCAGCGCGAGGACAACGTCTGCCGCATGCGCATCGGCAAGGGGCAGAGCATCGATCTCGGGGCTATCGCTAAGGGGTGGATCGGCACGGCACTCACGCAGGATCTGGAGGCGGCCGGTGCCACCAACGTGATTCTTGACTTGGGCGGTAATGTTGCCTTGCTCGGAAAGTCTCCCGCAGGACGCGCCTGGAACGTCGGCATCCAGCGCCCCGACAAAGAACGAGGTCAAATCTTTGCCGTCGTCAAAGCCTTTGACGAATCGGTGATCACCTCGGGCGCGTACGAGCGCAAAATTGAGAAGGACGGCAAATCTTATGGGCACATTTTGAGCCCTGAGACAGGGATGCCTGTCGCTACCGACATTGCCAGCGTCACGATCGTCGATAAGGACGGGGCGCGCGCCGACGGCTGGTGTACGGCCTTGTTTGCGATGGGCGTAGAAAAGGCGGTCAAGAAAATGGCCGAAAAGAAGGACTTGGGCGTCTTTATTCTTGACTCCGACCTTAAGCGAGCCTGGGTGAGCAAGTGCATTGCCGATCGCGTAAAGATTCTGGATCCGGAGGTTAAACTGACCGTTGTCGAGTAAGGCGGTCGGCCGAATCACTTTTTTCTCAGGCGCGCTCGTGCGACATGGTTGACACAAGCGCGCGACCTAGTTAAATTAACCTAGATTTGCAGGCGCGTAGCGCCGCTGTCTGAGCTTGATGCTGACAGACAACGGGCGCTCGTGCCTTTTCGCTAGGAGAACCCTTCATGTCTTTTGATGAAAACGCGCCGCGAACCGTACGCGAGATGATCGAGCCGGCAATTAAGAAGGCCGGCGGTTGGGTAAACACGCACGCTCACGCAGACCGTGCGTTTACGTTGTCTCCCGAAATTCTGGAGATGCGTCGCACGCACTCTCTGCAGCAGAAGTGGGACGCTCTGGATCGCTTAAAGAGCGAGTCGACCGAGGAAGACTTCTACCGGCGCTTTTCTATGTTCTTTGAACTGATGATCGAGCAAGGCTGCACGGCCTGCGCCACGTTCGTGGACATCGATCCTCAGACCGAAGATCGAGCCATCAAGGCAGGCCTTCGCGCCCGCGAGCACTATGCCGATCAGATTACTGTGAAATTTGCCAATCAGACACTCAAGGGAGTGATTGATCCGGAAGCGCGCAAATGGTTTGACATCGGCGCCGAAATGGTGGACATCATCGGTGGCTTGCCCAAGCGAGACGAACGTGACTTTGGCCGCGCTGCCGAAGCCTTCGATATTTTGCTTGGCACGGCCAAAGAGCAGAACAAGATGGTGCACGTGCACGTCGACCAATTCAATCTCTCCAGCGAATACGAAACCGAAATGCTTGCGCACAAGGCGATTGAGCATGACATGCGCGGCCGGGTGGTCGCCATTCACGGCATCTCGATTGGTGCGCATTCCCGCATGTACCGTCAGCGTCTCTACACGCTTCTCAAGGAAGCCGGCGTGATGATGGTCTGCTGTCCGACGGCTTGGATCGACACGGCCCGTACCGAAATGATCGGCCCGATGCACAATTCGATGACGCCTGTTGACGAACTCGTGCCGGCCGGCGTCACGGTGGCGCTCGGTACCGACAACGTGTGCGACGCCATGGTTCCGTGGAGCGCAGGCGACATGTGGCACGAACTGCAGCTGCTTGCCACCGGCTGCCGCTTCGATGATTTCGAACAGCTCGTCAACATCGCTACCGTCAACGGTCGCAAGGTTCTCGGCATTGAGTAAAGGGGAAGAGTCATGAAATTTAAGCCCAGCTACACCAGCAGCATTGCCGAAGACATCATGGCCGAACGCCTGATTCGCGCACAGGCGGTGGAGTTTCTTGCCGATGCGCCGATGCGCCTGAAGTCCGGTCTGATTTCTCCCGTTTACGTGGATAACCGCAAGCTTTTTTCGCATCCGGAAGCCTGGCGCGACATTGTTGAGACGATGGCTAGCCGCGTTGAAGAATACGATCTGGAGTTTGACATAGTCGCAGGCGTCGAAGCCGCCGGCTCCATGCACGCCGCAGCTCTGGCTTATCGCCTGGGACTGCCCGCCATCATGGTGCGTCAGAAGGCTAAGACCTACGGCAACCACTCCCGTATCGAAGGCGGTGATGTCAAGGGGCTGCGCGTGCTTCTTCTCGAAGACCATATCTCGACCGGTCTGAGCTGTCTGGACGCCATTCGCGCTCTGCGCGAAGAGGGAGCTCAGGTGACGCAGGTAATGTCGATTACGAACTACGCGATTCCCGAAACACAGCGCCTCTTCAAGCAGGAAGGAATCGATACCTACGATGTGATTGCCTTTGAAAAAGTCGTGCATAAGGCGCAGGAAATGGGCGTGATTGACGCCGAGCACGAAAAACTGGTGCTCGAATGGCTGCAGACGCCCTGGACGTGGGCCGCCATGCACGGCGTTGTGGCAAGCGCTATCGAAAACTGATGAGTACCGTCATTTATCCCGGGCCCGTTTTCGGGCCCGTTCGCAGTCGACGTCTGGGCAAGAGTCTGGGCGTCAATTTGTCGCCCGTTGACGGCAAAATCTGCAGTTTCGACTGCATCTATTGCGAATGTGGACTCAATGATGAACGTCGCCCCAAGTCGAAGATGCCCTCGCGCCAATCTGTGCGCGAAGCTCTGGAAGCGCGTCTGAGCGCCATGCGCGACGCCGACGACTTGCCCGAGGCGATCACTTACTCGGGAAATGGTGAACCCACATCACATCCGGATTTCCTCAACATTGTGCGCGATACGCTCGCGCTGCGCGACAAGTATTGTCCGCAGGCCAAGGTGTGTCTGCTGACCAACGCCACGCACCTCAACCGCGAGGACGTCTTTGAGGCCGTTCGTCTGATCGACCGCCCGTGTCTGAAGCTCGATACGGTGGATGCAGACTACATTCGTCTGGTGGATCGCCCCAACGCGCGCTACGACGTCAAAGAGGTGATTGAGCGCATCAAGGAACTCAACGGTCGCTGCATCGTACAGACGATGTTCATGCAGGGCACCTTTGCCGGACAAAGCGTCGACAATACGACTGAAAAGTACGTGGGCCCCTGGCTTGAAGCGCTGGCGCAGATTCGTCCCGAAGGCGTTGACATCTATACTCTGGCGCGCGAGACGCCTGTGGCGGGGCTTAAAAAGGCGCCTGCGGAGACGCTCGAAAGGATTGCGCAGCGGGTCGAGAACCTGGGCATCAGCGCTCACTGGTACGGATAAGGAAAGCCGGCTTGTCGGAGTCGTTTGTCAGAAAAAACGATTCTTTGACGGAGCCGGCTTTTTCATTGTCTCTTTTTGTCGACTCCATAGGCGATAATTGCAGAATCGTTTTTTGAAAAAATTGCGCCGTTCTTTCAAGAAGAACCTTGTTTGAACGAACAAGCGCGCCCAACTTTTAAGGAGTCCAAGGACATGTTTCGCCACTCCAACACCATCGCAGTAGCCGACAGCGAAGTCTGGAAGTTCATTCAGGCTGAGGCGGATCGTCAGGAACAGCACATTGAGCTGATCGCGAGCGAAAACTACACGTCTCCGGCGGTTATGCAGGCTCAAGGGTCGCTTCTGACGAATAAGTACGCCGAAGGTTATCCGGGCAAGCGCTACTACGGCGGCTGCCAGTATGTGGATGAGGTGGAACGCATCGCCATCGAGCGAGCCAAGAAGCTCTTTTGCGAGCCCGCCGGTGTCGAAATGGCTGTCAATGTCCAGCCGCACTCCGGCGCGCAGGCCAACGAAGCCGTTCTGTTCGGCCTTCTGAATCCGGGCGACACCGTGATGGGGATGAGCCTTGCCGACGGCGGCCATCTCACGCACGGCATGCACCTCAATTTTTCCGGCCGTTATTTCAACATCGTGAGCTACGGCGTGCGCGATGACACCGAAGCAATCGACTACGATGAAGTCGAGCGCTTGGCCAAGGAACATCAGCCCAAGCTCATCATCGCGGGTGCTTCGGCCTATTCGCTTCACATCGACTTCAAACGCTTTGCGGACATCGCGCACTCGGTAGGCGCCATTCTGATGACTGACATCGCGCACTACGCAGGTCTGGTGGCCGCCGGTGTCTATCCGAGCCCGTTTGGCTATGCCGACGTAGTGACCACGACGACGCACAAGAGCCTGCGCGGCCCGCGCGGCGGCATCATCTTCTGCCGGCCCGATCTCGAAAAGAAGATCAACTCGGCAGTGTTTCCGGGCACTCAGGGCGGTCCGCTCATGCACGTGATCGCAGGCAAGGCTGTGGCGCTCGGCGAAGCGCTCAAGCCCGAGTTCAAGGAGTACGGCAAGCAGGTGATCAAGAATGCTGAGGTGCTTGCCAAGACGCTGATGGAGCGCGGTTTGCGCATTGTCTCGGGCGGCACGCAAAGTCACGTGATGCTCGTTGACCTGCGTCCGATGAATCTGACGGGCAAGGCCGCTGAAGCGCTTCTGGGAGCAGCACACATCACTGTTAACAAAAACGCGATTCACAACGACCCGCAGACGCCCTTCGTCACGTCAGGCATTCGTCTGGGCACGCCTGCCATGACCACCCGCGGCTTTAAGGAAGAAGAAACGCGCAAGGTGGCCAACCTCATTGCCGATCTGCTCTCGGCTCCCGAGGACGCTCAGGTGCTCGAACGTGTGCGTACCGAAGTCGATCAGCTCACGGCGATGTTCCCCGTTTATCGACCCTAAACCGTTTCCGGGCGTTTTCCAGGAGTTTTCAAGATGCGTTGCCCGTTTTGCAAGTCTAAGGACACAGCGGTGGTGGACTCTCGCGCGAGCGAAGATGGGTTCTCCATTCGACGTCGCCGTCAGTGCAGCCATTGCGGCAAGCGTTTCACGACGTTTGAGCGCGTGGAAATCAATATGCCGGCCATCGTCAAGCGCACCGGTGTGCGCCGCGAGTACGACCGCGACAAGGTGCGCGGCTCCATGCGCCTGGCGCTTCGCAAGCGTCCCGTGAGCGACGAGCAGATCGAGGAAGCCATTACGTTCATTGAGCAACGACTTCGCAGTCTCGGGGAGCGGGAAGTCAAAAGCGAAAAGGTGGGCGAATTTGTGCTCGAGGAACTCAAGCGTCTCGATAAGATCGCCTACGTTCGCTTTGCAAGCGTCTATTTCAACGTGGAAGATCCCGAAGCTTTCAAGCGCTTGATGCGTGATCTGGAAATCGACAAGAACGAAGCGAAATGACGGATACGAGCGATGAGATTTTCATGCGCGCCGCTCTTGAAGAGGCGCGCAAGGGGCGCTATATCGCCCCGCCCAACCCGGCTGTCGGCTGCGTGATCGTCAAGGACGGTCAGATTGTCTCGCGCGGCTATACGCACGCTCCGGGCTCTCAGCACGCCGAAATCGATGCCATTATGAACGCCAAGCAGGCAGGTATCGACATTACCGGCGCCACCTATTACGTGACGCTTGAGCCCTGTTCGCATTACGGCCGCACGCCGCCGTGTGCGGCGCGCCTTATCGAAGAACGTGCAGGGCGCGTCGTGGCCGCCATTGAAGACCCTAACCCACAGGTCGCCGGCAAGGGGTTGGAAATGCTACGTCAGGCCGGAGTTGCGGTGGTCTGCGGTGTGTGCCGCGACGAGGCCTACGAATCCAACATCGGCTTTTTTACACGCATGACGACGGGCAAGCCCTGGGTGCGACTGAAGACTGCAGTGACGCTTGACGGCCGTACGGCGCTTTACAACGGAGCCAGCCGCTGGATCACGAGCGAGGAAGCTCGCCGCAAAGGACGCCTGTGGCGCGCCCGCGCTCAGGGTATCCTTACCGGTATCGGCACGGTGCTTGCGGACAATCCGCAAATGAGCGTGCGCGAAGAAAAGCTGCCGAGTCCGGTGAAGTACGTGGCCGACAGCCAGGCGCTTACGCCGGTGACCTTCAACATTCTGCAGGGGCAACCCACGACGATTTTCGTAAGCGACACGGCTCCTCAGGCGCGTGTGGACGCACTGGTTGCCGCCGGCGCTACGGTCCGCTGCGTGGGCGGCAGCGAAGGGCTTGATCTCGAGGAAATCATCCGTCAGATCGGCCGTGATGAAATCAACGAGTTGCATGTCGAAGCCGGTGCAACCTTGTCCGGGGCGCTCCTTGATGCGGATCTGGTCGACGAGATCGTCTGCTATCTGGCGCCGGCTGTGATGGGCGAGGGCATGCCCTTTGCCAAGCTCGGACCATTCAAAGAAATGAGCGAAGTCTTGCGCGGACGCTTCGTCAGTTTCGAGAAAGTCGGCGACGACCTTGAGGTCGTGCTGCGAAAGAATTAACTGCAACTGCGGCAAGTCTCGGACAGGAGCGGCCGCCTTTTAGGAAAGATTGAAAAACCATGTTTACCGGAATTATTCAGGCCATCGGCAAGGTTCGTGAACCCGAAAAACTCGGCAACGGCGTTCGTCTGACGATCGTCACGCCCGAAGACTTTCATCTCGAAGAAGTGCGCGTAGGCGACTCCATCGCCGTCAACGGCGCTTGTATGACGGTGGTCAACATCGAAGGGAATTCCTTCCAGATTGACGTGAGTGCCGAGAGCCTTTCCAAGACCTGCGGTCTCGATACGTTCGGTGAAGTCAACCTTGAAAAGGCGATGCGTCTGGGCGATCGCGTTGACGGCCATTTGGTTAGCGGCCACGTTGACGGCGTAGGCCAGGTCGAGTCCATGACCAAGATTGCAGAAAGCTACAAGCTCGTGATCCGCGCTCCCTTGAAGCTCTCGCCTTATCTCGCCTACAAGGGTTCGGTGGCTGTCAACGGTGTCTCGCTTACCGTCAACGAGGTCGAAGATACGGCGATGGGCGCGCTCATCAGCATCAATCTCATCCCGCATACCGTTGAAGTAACGACCTTGAAGCACCTCAAGGCGCAGGATTGGGTCAACCTCGAAATTGACACGATCGCGCGCTATGTCGAGCGCATGATCAAGCTTCGTGAAGACGACGGCGACGATTTGTTCTGATTGATCGCCGCGCATTAGGAAGGACTTTCGGATGGCAATGCTCTTTACGCCTTTGAAGATGGGGGCACAGACGCTACCCAATCGCATCTGCGTGCCGCCGATGTGTCGTTGCCTTGCTCGAGAGGGCGTGGGCAGCGATGAGCTCATCTCGCACTACGAGACGCTTGCGGCTTCAGGGGCGGGGCTGGTTGTGGTCGAGGCGACGGCGGTTCGCGCCGACGGCCGCATCACCACGCGTTGCCTCGGGCTCTACAACGATGAGCAGGAAGCCTTTTTCAAAAAGCTTGTAAAAGCCTGTCGCGCCGTGGCGAGCACCGATACCAAGTTCTTCCTTCAGCTTTCGCATTGCGGCCGCAAAGGTAGCCGTAAGGATCCCAAAACCGGCCACGGCACTCTGTTGCCCGAAGAGGGAGGCTTTGCACTGATGGCGCCTTCGGCCGTTGCATACACTGCGCAGGCGCCGATGCCGCGCGAAATGACTGAAGCCGATATCGCCGAAGTGCTGCAGGCCTTTGAAGAGGCAGCTCGCCGAGCGGCTCGAGTGGGGTTCGACGGCATTCAGATTCATGCGGCGCATGGCTATCTTGTGCACCAGTTTCTGTCGCCCGTGACCAATCACCGTACCGACGCTTGGGGTGGTACGACTCAAAACCGTCTGCGCTTCGCTCAGGAAGTTGTCAAAGCCGTTCAAAAGGGTGCTCCCGGGCTTGACGTGATGGTGCGTCTGTCGGCCAGCGATTGGATTGAGGGCGGCGCCGACGAAGAGCAGGCTCTGGCCTTGGCCTCGGCGCTTGCCGAGCTTGGCGTCTGTGCCGTTGACGTTTCCTCCGGCGGCATAGATCCCGCGCAGCAACCTCCGGCATCGCTTACCGTTGCGCACACGACGTTTTCACACCACATCAAAGAGAAGGTTGGAATTGTGACCTTCACGAGCGGCGGCATTGTCGAGCCGCTTCAGGCCGAAGAGATTTTGCGCACACAGGACGCCGATGCGGTTTGCATCGGTCGCGAGATGGTCAAGAACCCGAGTTGGGTGTGGGCTGCCGCGCAGAGCCTGGGCAGCCCGGTGCAGACGCCGGTGTTTGTTGCGGCGTTTTAGGCCTCGGCTTCTGTCCAGAGCCCCTTTTCTTTGAGTGTGGCTTCGGCCACGTCCATCGTGCGCAGGATGCGATAGCGTGCGACGGCGCCGATGATCATTCCGATGGCGCACAGCAAAAGCGCTTGGGAAAGCGGCATCAGGACGGCGGGGGCGTCAGGCTTGAACTGTGCCACGAGCGTTAGGCCGAAGGCAACGAAGCAGTACAGAACGCGACGGCGGAAATCGGCCTTGCAGGCTTCTTCAGCCGGGCTCAGGTCCTGTGCTCTCAGTAAACGAGCCAGACAGGCTTCAGCGGGGACAGCGCGGGCAATTTCGCTCGGGCTTGTATCTTTTGGGCAAACCGCTAAAATGGCGCGCCCGCGCGCCGCATTCCGATCGAGTGTCCAGAAATAGACGGGAAGAAAGAGACGCACTGCCTGCACGACAGTGTAGAGCGCGGCGAAAATGAGCAGGCCGGTGGTGACCCAAGTGGGAATCGAAGGCATATTGTTTTTTTGTTCAGAGTGTCGTTGGGCCAAAGTATAAGAGTTTGTGCTTTGCTCTGACCAAACGGCAGTCCAAGTCGTTTTGTTAAAAAACGGTGTTTCCGAGGCGAATTTTCCCTGAGAAAGGTAAAATCGCCTGTTATTGAAGAAATTTTGTTTGCACCCGCAAACGAACTACATAGGCTAGCAAGTCAGATATGACCGTGAAGACCTTTAAGGGCGAGCTCGACGGCTCCGAAATCGTCGTTGGTATTGTCGTTTCTCGTTTCAACGAGTACGCCGGCAAAGAAGAACTTGATGCCTGTCTTGAAGAACTCAAGACTCTCGGCGTTCAGGAAGATTGCATCCGCGTAGTGTCGGTTCCCGGCGCCCTGGAAATCCCCTTGGCGCTGCAGATGTTGGCCGAAAGCGACGAGTTTGACGCTCTGATCGCTTTGGGTGCCGTGATTCGCGGTGAAACCTATCACTTCGAAATCGTGGCTGACACGTCGGCAGCTGAAATCGCTCGCGTGAGCCGTGAAAACGACATTCCGATCGCCAACGGCATCCTTACGACCTACGACGATGAACAGTGCAAGGCCCGTACCCACATGAAGGGTAAGGACTGCGCCCGCTGCGCCGTTGAAATGGTCAACCTGCAGACGAGCCTCTACGAAAACTTTTATAGCTCCGATTGGGAAAGCCTCGCCGATGAAGACGACGATGTGATCCTTGCGGACGACCTCGAAAAACATGACGGAAAGTGCTAATTTGCGTGCTCGCTTGAGCCTGGGCCCGCGCCGTAAAGCTCGTGAATTCGCGCTTTTGGGCGTGTACGAATCGCTGATCAACGAATCGGCCGACTTTGCGGCGATCGACGCCAATCTTCTGAGCGTGATTACCGATGAAGGCAGTCCCGTTGCCGGGTGCGATCTCACATCAGAAGACTTCGATCAGTGCGACCAGGAGTTTTACCGCGACATCCTTGACGGCGTGATCAAGGGCAAGCAGGAGCTGCTCGATACGCTTTCGCGTCATCTTGACCGCGACCCGCAGCGCCTCTCTGTTGTGGAACGCGCGTGTCTGATGATCGGAACGTGGGAAATGAAGAACTGCCCGCAGATTCCCTATCGAGTCGTCATCAATGAGGCGGTGGAGCTGTGCAAGGTTTTTGGTGCCGATCGCGGTTATAAGCTCGTTAACGGCGTGCTCGACAAGGTCGCCGGAGAGCTGCGTCCGGCCGAACATCAGGCCTAAGGCTGAATCTTGGTAAAGCACACCGCAAAAGGTGCGGTTCGAGAGAGAAAGTTTCTCTTTCGGCCGTGCCTTTTTCGTTTTTTGCGCCAAAATTGACCTTGTTGTCGGACAACAGGAGGTTGAAAGAATCCTATGGCTCAGAACGGCGAATTTCAGATTATTGAGCGCTTCTTTACGCATGAAAACTTTGGCGCTTGGGCAAGTAAGGGCGTCGGCGACGACTGCGCCATCATTGATATGCCCGCAGGCCGCATTGCCGTGACGGCAGACATGATGGCCATCGGCACGCATTTTCTTCCCACGCAGCGTCCAGAAGATATCGGCTACAAAGCCCTTGCCGTGAATCTGTCGGATTTGGCTGCCGCGGGGGCCATTCCGCGCGCCTTCTTTCTGACGATCGGTTTGCCCGTGCGCGACGACGCCTGGCTTGCCGGTTTTACCAAAGGCATGACGGAGCTTTCCCGACAGGCGGGCTGTCCTCTGCTGGGAGGTGACACGACACGTACGGCCAAGGTGGGTGACATACACGCTCCGGTGACGATTTCGATTACGGCCATGGGTGAACTGCCGCAGAGTATGGGACTTACTCGAGCGGGCGCCCGCCCGGGCGACGACATTTGGGTCTCGGGTTGCGTGGGAGGCGCCTGGGCGGCGCTGATGCACCGCTGGGGCAAGCTCACGCTTGACGCGCGTGTCTTTCCATCGGCTGCGCTTGCTATGGATCGCCCCAACCCCCGCAATGCGCTCGGTACTGCCCTTTTGAGTTCGGCGACGGCCTGCGCGGACATTTCCGACGGGCTTGCCCAGGACTTGGGACACATTTTGGAGCGAAGCGGCGTTGACGCTGATGTGCTGTGGGACGCTGTGCCCAAGCATCCGGCCTTGGCGGCACTGTCGCAGGAGCAGCAAGTCGAAGCAGCCATGAGCGGCGGCGACGATTACGAGCTCGTCTTCACGGCGCCGGCTGATAAGCGCGGTTTGATCGAACAGGCTTCGATTTCCGCGCTCACGCCCGTGACTCGCATCGGCCGCATCATCGAAAAGAAGCAAAGCGGTGCGCCGCTGGCGATTCGAGACGCTTCGGGGCGTCCGCTCTTTTTGCCGGTGCAGGGGTTCGATCATTTTGCGCAGGGCGCCGATTAAGAGAAAAACAAAGAGCTTTTGCCCATGTTTTCAGAAAAGTACAGCGCGTCAAATCCCGCCTACAACGTTCGTCCGGGCCTTAAATTTGCGTTTTCGCACCCAGCGCACACGCTGGCGCTTTTCTTCGGAGCGGGCTGCCTCCGACCGGGACCGGGCACGTGGGGTACGCTTGCCGGCGTGCTCGCGTGGATGGTTTTGGTGCAGTTCTTAAGCTGGAAGGCGCTTGCGGTTTGCATCGCGGTGCTTTTTGTGTTGGGCGCGCTCGCGTCCGAAAGAACTTGTCGGGATCTCGGCGTACAGGATGCCGGCTGTGTGGTCGTCGACGAGGTGGCTGCCGTTTGGCTGGTGTGCCTGATGCTGCCGCAAAACGCTATTGCTTGGTGCGCCGCATTTCTTGCGTTTCGACTTTTTGACATCGTGAAGTTGCCGCCCGCAAGTTGGGTGGATCGCAAAATCCACAACGGATGGGGCATCATGCTCGACGATCTGCTCGCCGGCGTTTGGGCGGCGGTGGCTCTAGTGGGAATCGATATGCTCTGCAATCGATTGTTTCCCGGTGCCGGTCTTTTTCTCGGAGTCTTCTGATGGATTCATATGAACTGGCGCTTGAGCTCGGCCGGAGAGCCAAGCGGCGCGGCGTGACCGTGGCAACGGCTGAAAGTTGCACGGCGGGCGGTCTCGGCTTTGAAATCACAGCCGTTCCAGGATCAAGTGAGTGGTACGAGCGCGGCTTTATCACGTATACGAACCGTGCTAAAGAAGAGATGCTTGGAGTGAAGGCAGAAACGCTTGCCGCATTCGGAGCCGTAAGTCGAGAGACGGCCGAAGAGATGGCTTACGGCGCCTTGGAGCATTCCGGCGCGCAGCTCTCTGTGTCTATCACTGGGATTGCGGGGCCGGGCGGCGCTGTGCCGGGCAAACCCGTGGGAACCGTTTGTTTCGGGGTGGCCTTGAAAATCGACGGCAAGACTATGGTGCATACTTCCCGTATGCAGTTTGACGGCAGCCGCGATGACGTACGTCGTCAAAGCATTCGCTATGCGTTGCAATTGCTCTGCCAGGCGCTTGGTGACAAGTGCTAACAACAGATTTGTCTGACGGCTCTCAGGAACAATGACGGTGTGTGCCACAATGCGGGTTCCGATGACTCGTTTCGAGATTTGATGGAATGGAACCTCTGACAAAAACAAACAAAGAATCCTCCGCGGCGCTCGGCGCTTTCGATAGGCTTTTCAACGTGTGCCAGTTTCTGGGACTGAGCGCCATCGCCATTGCGGCCATTGTCGGCTTTGGTGCTGAGCTCTGGCGTATGGTGACGGCCGATACGATCGCTCTGGGCGATCTGCTCTTGCTCTTCCTTTATACCGAAGTGATGGTGATGGCGCGCGCGGCGCTTCACAGTCATCACGAACTTGCTATCGCAATGCCGATTGCCATTGCCATCGTGGCGATGGGGCGCTATATGGTTGTGAGTTCGGATCACAACGCGCTACACCAGATGATGTACGCAGGCGCGATCTTCATTCTGGTGGCTGCGCTCTTTCTTTGGAAGATGCGCGTGCGCCTCACCGGTTGGTCGGCAGGCAAGGACAACGCCGATTAAGAAACACGCACATAAGCCCATTAAAAACGCGCACAAGCCTCAGAGCCGGTGCGCGTTTTTAATGGGTAAGAACTAAACGATCAGAGTTTGATGTCGTGGGCGTTGCCGATCGTAAGGAAATGACCGCCGGCGACGTAGTGAAGCGTCCGGCAGCTGTCGTCACCTTCCGGGAAGTGCCAGTGTCCCTCGGAGAAGACGCGGGAATCAGCCCAGGCCGCCACGGCTTCTCCGATAAAGAGGTCGTGCTTTTTCTCGTTGTATTCGTTTGGAATCACCTTGAAAAGCACCGCACACAACACACCTTCGACGGTGGGGATGTCGCAGCCTTCAAATTTGAAGAGCTTGGCGCCGCTTTTTTCGATCTTGTCGGCTTCGTCGAATTTGCTCACCGAGCCCAGATAAAGCGTTTCGCGAGCAATGGCCAGAGACGGCAAGGACAGCATGAAGTAGCCGGTCTTGTCAATGAGCTTGCGCGTGTAGTGAACCGAGTCAATCACCGCGGTCGACAGGGCGGGCGTGGTGTTGAGCGGACACACCCAAGTGGCGGGCATGACGTCGACATCATCGCCGTCTGCGGCCGACACCAACGAGGTGGCACCCAAATTAAAGAGACGATAAACATCCTCCAGTTCCACCGGCTTGAAGTTCTGCATTTTTGTTCTCCCAAATGATGGAATTCAGCTCAAGGCTTTTTTCTTGGCTTCGCGGATGGCAATCATCGTAGCTTCAGCAGCCTTGGCAGCGGCTTGCGCGAAGTCTTCGCCGTTACCGGCAAAGATGACGGCGCGGCTCGAATTGATGATCATGCCGCGGCCGTGTGCGTCCAGACCGGCAGCTACGGCAGCGTTGACGTCGCCGCCCTGTGCGCCGATGCCGGGCACAAGCAGAGGCGTTTCAGGCGCAAGTTCACGTACGCGTGCGATTTCAGCGGGCTGCGTGGCGCCCACGACGAGCCCAACTTGACCGTTGACGTTCCAGGGACCCGAAGCCATCTTGGCAACGCGCTCGTATACCATGTCGCCGTCCTTGGTGACGAGCTCCTCAATGTCGGCGCCACCCGGGTTGGACGTGCGGCACAGCAGAATCACGCCGCGGCCTTCGTATTCGAAATAGGGTTCGACGGTATCAAAACCCATGTAGGGCGAAAGCGTTACGGCGTCGGCTTGGTAGCGCACGAAGGCTTCCTTGGCGTACTGCTTGGCCGTGGAGCCGATGTCGCCGCGCTTGGCATCGAGAATGACGGCAATGTCGGGGTGCTTTTCGTGAATGTATGCAATGACCTGTTCAAGCGTTTTTTCCAGACCTTCGCCCGCGAAGTAAGCGATCTGAGGCTTGAAGGCGCAGACGTACGGTGCTGTGGCGTCCACAATGGCACAGCAGAACTGCAGAACACCTTCGGCGTCTTTGGTCAGATGCGCGGGCAGACGTTTGAGATCGGGATCAAGTCCCACGCAGAGCATGGAGTCAACGGCGTCGATTCGCTTGTTGAGTTTTTCGATGAACATGACGTTGCGTTTTCCTTCACAAAAAGAAAGGCAGAAAATGCCTTCCGTAAAATCCGGTTTTTCTTGAGGCTAAATCTTACCGCGCCCGTTAGAGCGAATGGTTGGCAACAGGCAAAGACGAGACGTTTGGGCAAACACTGACACCATTTGCCTTATAGTTGCACAGGATTTTTGGGAGAAACAAACATGAGAAAAGAGCTCGCGGTCCTTGCTGCGGCAAGCCTTTTGGTCACGACAGCGACAGCCCAGAATTTGATGGGCCAAAGTCCTGAAGCACAGGTCATTGACGTGCCCGTTGTCCAGGGGCGAATCGACGCGATTTCCGGCGTTGTCTACAGCCAGGTTTTTGAAAGAGGCCGAAGTGTGCGTGGGCTCAAGATGACGCTTTTTGTTCCGCGCACGAAAGAAAAGAAACCGGCAGTGCTTTATTTCCCGGGAGGCGGGTTTACTTCGGCCGATCACGAGAAGTTCTTGGAAATGCGCTATGCATTGGCTCGTGCCGGATACGCTGTCGCGGCTTGCGAGTATCGTGCCGTGCCCAATCAATTCCCGGCACTGCTTGAAGACGCCAAGGCAGCGGTGCGATGGATGCGCGAGCATGCCTCAGAATTCGGAGTGGACGCCGATCGCATCGGGCTGCTTGGTGACTCCGCCGGCGGATACGTCGTACAGATGGCTGGTGCCACCAACGGCGAAAAAAACTGGGACGTAGGCGACTTTAAGGAGGTTTCGTCCGATGTGCAGGCGGTGGTATCGATCTACGGCATTTCCGATCTGACGACAATTGGGGAAGGGATCGGCAACGAGAACGTGCATGCGTCTGCTGCTGTGACGGAAGCATTGCTTCTCAACGGGCCGGCCTTTAAGGATTTTGCCGGCGCTTCCGTGAATGCCGATCCCCAAAAGGCGAAGGCGGCAAGCCCCATTGGGCATGTAGACGGAACGGAGCCACCTTTCTTGCTGATGCACGGTTCGGGTGACAAGGTAGTGAGTCCCTTGCAGAGCAAAAAAATGTTTGAAGCGCTTCAGAACAAGAAGGTAGAGGCCGAATACGTCCTTGTGCGCGGAGCCGGACATGGCGATTTACCGTGGTATCAACCTGGCGTGATCTCCCGCGTGGTGAACTTCTTTGACCGCCACCTGAAGCGAACGGAATAACGACAGTAATGCGAAACGACAGAAAAGAGTTTGAGATTTTGGCCCCGGCCGGTTCCCGAGAAGCGATGGCGGCTGCCGCAGCAGCAGGTGCCGACGCCGTGTATTTCGGGCTGGGCGCGCTTGATATGCGAAGTCTTGCTACTGGTGCTTTTCGCGAAGCCGACTTGCCTGATATTGCCGCTTTTGCAAAAGATCACAATTTGAAGACGCGGCTAACGGTTAATGCCGTGCTCTACGATGAAGATCTGTCCGAGGCTCGTCAAACGATGCTTGCTGCCAAGAAGGCGGGCATTGATGCCGTCATCTGTTCGGATGTGGCGGCGATGATGCTTGCGCACGAAGTTGGTATCCCCGTGCATCTTTCCACGCAGCTCAACATCGCCAACGTTGAAGCGCTGAAGTTTTATGCGCACTTTGCCGATGTCGCTGTTCTTGCTCGTGAATTGACGCTTGAGCAAACCGCAGCAATCACGAGAACCATCGACGAGCAAAACATCTGCGGGCCGTCGGGCGAATGCATCAAAATCGAAATTTTCTGTCATGGGGCGCTCTGCATCGCACAAAGCGGCCGCTGTTTCATGAGTTTGCACACGAGGGGAAAAAGCGCCAATCGGGGGCAGTGCCTTCAGTCGTGCCGCCGCAAGTATTACATCAAGGACGCCGAGCGCGACATTGAGTTGCAGATTGATCCGCAGTACGTGATGAGTCCGAAGGATCTCAAAACGATCGGCTTTTTCGACAAAATGGTTCAGAGCGGCGCGCGTATTTTCAAAATCGAAGGACGCGCCCGCTCGCCCGAATATGTGCGCACGACCGTGCAGTGCTATAGCCAGGCCCTGCAGGCGGTGCTTGACGGCGACTTTACGGCCGACAAGGTGGCTTGTTGGGATGACAAGCTTGCCGAGGTCTTCAATCGCGGCTATTGGGACGGATGGTACCTGGGAGCTCACACGCCGGAGCTTGCCTCCGGATACGGCTCGCAAGCCACAATCACCAAACGTTTTGCCGGCAAGTGCATCAATTTCTTCAATAAGGCGTCGGTGGCGCAATTTCTGGTGCAGGCTGACGGCTTCGACAGAGGTACTCGACTGCTTGTCACTGGTCCCACAACGGGCGCGGTGGAGTTTGTGGCCGATGAAATTTTCGACGACAACGGACCGGTGAATCACGCGACCAAAGGAACGGCCGTGACGATCAAGGTTCCCGAGAAGGTGCGTGAAAACGACAAGCTTTATGTGCTGCAGCCTCGCGGATAGCGAGCGGAATTACTTTTACGAAGATGCTCGGTACGTGCTTGTGCGCCTGTCGCCTTCTCGTATTAGCCGCCCTTGGTCTGTTAATTTGCGTAATAGTCGATAAGCTGGTTGGGCTTCGAGACTGAGAATTTGCATTACATCGGCTCGTGTGATGCAACCTTTTTCTCGGGCAAGCTGCATGACAAGCTCATCGTTTCTTACGGAGCCAATACCCGATTGGCGGACCATCTCAATTTCGCGATTCTGAGCCTTATAAAACTTTGGGCTCAAGATGAAATCGCGTTCGGATCCACTTCCTTTGCATTCAAGAAGACCGTCTTCGACAAGTGTTTCGACGTGCCGTTTGAGCCGGTTGGCAGGCAGTTTTGTTGCAGCGACAATGCCTTCGAAGGTGATCCGCTTGGAAAAGAGTACCGCTGTCAGCACCATCAAGCTTTGGATGGAAATCGGCTTGCCGTTTCGCTTTTGATATTCAAGGATGAGCCTGAAGAAATTGACGTCGGCCTCGCATTTCGGGAAAAAGACACGCACGTTTTCTTCAGTGGATTCGGAATAGTCCGGTGACGGACGTCCGTAGACAAGACTGCCTTCAAAAATCAGATCAATTCCTCGTCCTGTACGCTCGGCAAGTCCCAATCGCTTGAAAATGTCCGCTAACAGCGCATTTCGCGGATGCGGTTCAACAGTGAGCAGGTTGTTGAGATCAACACCGGAAACAAAGCCGCCAGGACTGTTGATTTCCAGGCCGTCGTCCGTGAAACGGACGGAGACACGATTGAGGATGGTGTAGTCACGGTGACAAAAGGCGTTGACCAATGCTTCTCGAAAGGCTCGCTCGGAAAAGGTCGGAATTGCAATGCGAACGAGATCCTGCGTGATTTCGACTTCCGTATTGCGGGCTCGGAACCGATCAAGAAGAGCGTCAAAGCTTCGGAGCAGCGGCAGTTCGATTTCTTCGTTTGCCAGTACTTCTGTTCCGCTGAGGTGCTGAAAGACAGCTCCGGCGCCGGGAACTAGTCGTCGGATACTTGTTTTTTTCCCGATGAGAAGGAGACCTGCGACCGTCGGCAACAAACCGTGCGGCGTTTCGTGTACGAACCCCAGAGCTTTGTCGAGGTCTTCATTCTCAAGTTCGAGCAGAGTGCTGTCTCCTCGGTTGTCGCGAATGAAGCTCCTCAATCGCCGGCGTTCATCGTTGTCCAGGTCGGAGTACGAAGTATTCGGCAGGATCATGGATGAGTAGTCGCAGCGTCCGATTTCTGAGAGACGCGAAATGAACTCCTGTGGAAAGAGTGGGGAGGTTTCAGGTGTCTTATCGATCTTCAGCCGGCGTTTGAGAACTTTGCCGTCGTTGGTCGCAACGATACCCGTGGCTTTCGAAACTTCGATTACTAGTACATCGAGACCTTCGCCAGCCTCGACGAGTTCCGCTACGACTGCTATAGGTGGAATGGTGTGCGAAGCAATGTATGCGGCGGCAAGGCCCGGATCGCGCCACCTGGGTGTTCGTACACCCGACACGATGCCGTCATCATTGATGCCGACGTAAAGTGTTCCTCCTTCAGCGTTTGCCAGTCCAACGACGGTCTCAACCACAACCTTGTCCGGCAGGCCGCTTTTAGGATCACTCTTGAATTCGATCGTTAACGATTCTCTGGAAGGAAATTGCGGGAAAGAGAGATTGTCGGTGTTCATGGCAAAGAATCAACAGACGGAAAAGTGAAGCTAAGATACAGACGGTTAGCATCATGATGCTAAATTATAAAGACATTGATGTTAAATGTATGTATTAACTGATGTTAAAGAGGAATAGTGATACATACATGCCCGTATGTATGATCTTAATTTGTCTTTATCACGACCGACAAACAACTGAAGGTTAGAGATTTTTCGTCGAATCTAAGACGTGAACCTAAAAGAAGAGCCGCCTGCTTTACAGCAAGCGGCTCAATGCCTTAAAGACTTAAGCGGTCAGGCGATGAATTACATCATGCCGTCCATTCCGCCCATGCCGCCCATCGGGGGCACAGCCGGCTTGTCTTCAGGGATATCAGCGACCATGCAGTCGGTCGTAAGGATCAGACCGGCCACGCTGGCAGCGTTCTGCAGAGCGGTACGGGTGACCTTGGTCGGGTCGAGAACGCCCATGGCAACCATGTCGCCGTATTCGCCCGTCTGAGCGTTGTAGCCGAAGTTGCCTTCACCGCCGGCAACCTTGTTGACGACCACGCTGGGTTCTTCACCGCAGTTGGACACGATCTGGCGCATCGGTTCTTCCATGGCGCGCAGCACGATCTTGATGCCGGCGTTCTGTTCGTCGTTGTCACCCTTGAGGTCCTTGATGGCGAACTTGGTGCGCACGAGAGCCACACCGCCGCCCGGGACGATGCCTTCTTCCACGGCAGCGCGCGTAGCGTGCAGGGCGTCTTCCACGCGAGCCTTCTTTTCCTTCATTTCGACCTCGGTAGCGGCACCGACCTTAACGAGGGCTACACCGCCAGCGAGCTTGGCAACGCGTTCCTGAAGCTTTTCACGATCGTAGTCGCTCGTAGCGGCTTCGATCTGCTGACGGATCTGGGTGACACGGCCTTCGATAGCCTGAGCGTCGCCGGCGCCGTCAATGATCGTCGTGGCTTCCTTGGTGACTTCAACGCGCTTGGCAGAACCCAACTGTTCGAGGGTTGCCTTTTCGAGCGTGAGGCCGAGGTCAGACGAGATGACCGTTGCGCCCGTGAGCACAGCGATGTCTTCGCACATGGCCTTGCGGCGGTCGCCGAAGCCCGGAGCCTTGACAGCCACAACCTTGAGGATGCCGCGGATGGAGTTCACCACGAGGGTGGCGAGAGCTTCACCGTCAACGTCTTCAGCGATGATCAACAGCGGACGAGAGGTCTTGGCAACCTGTTCGAGAACCGGCAGGAGTTCACGGATGTTGCTCACCTTCTTGTCGTGGATCAGGATGAAGGGATTGTCGAGCACGGCAGCCTGACGTTCCGGCGTGTTAATGAAGTAGGGCGACAGATAGCCGCGGTCGAACTGCATGCCTTCAACGACTTCGAGTTCGTTGTTGAGGCTCTTGCCGTCTTCGATCGTGATCACGCCTTCCTTGCCGACTTTGTCCATGGCCTGGGAGATGATGTCGCCGATTTCCTGATCGGAGTTAGCGGAGATGGCGCCGACCTGAGCAACTTCCTTGGAAGTGGTGGTCGGACGGGAGATCTTGCGCAGTTCTTCGATGGCGGCGGCCACGGCCTTGTCGATGCCACGCTTAAGATCCATCGGGTTCATGCCGGCGGCAACGTACTTCATGCCTTCGCAAACGATGGCCTGAGCGAGAACCGTGGCGGTGGTCGTACCGTCACCGGCGTTGTCGTTGGTCTTGGAGGCCACTTCGCGCACCATCTGGGCGCCCATGTTCTCAAACTTGTCCTTGAGATCGATTTCCTTGGCAACCGTCACGCCGTCCTTGGTCACGAGCGGACCGCCGAAGGCGCGTTCGAGCACCACATTGCGGCCCTTCGGGCCCAGAGTCACCTTCACAGCGTTGGCGAGCGTGTTGATGCCGCGAACCATGCGCACGCGGGCGTCATCACCGAAGAGAACTTGCTTTGCAGCCATTTGTTTTTATCTCCGTTAAAAATTCTTCAATGAAATCAAACCGATACCGATTATTCGAGAACGCCCATGATGTCTTCTTCGCGCATCACGAGGAGCTCTTCACCGTTCACCTTGACGGTCTGACCGGCGTACTTGCCGAACAGAACACGGTCACCGACCTTCACGTCCATCGGGAGGAGCTTGCCGGCTTCGTCGCGCTTGCCGGGACCCACAGCGAGGACTTCGCCCTGATCGGGCTTTTCACCGGCGGTGTCCGGAAGGACAATGCCGCTAGCGGTCGTGCGTTCGGCTTCAAGGCGCTTCACAATCACGCGGTCGTGTAACGGACGGATCTGCATTTTGTTTTCACTCCAAATTTGAATAACCATTGAAAGGCCGCACTAGCGCGGCCTTTCAGCAATGAAATCATTTCTTAGCGGGCTCCAAGCCCGCTGCTAGAACCCCATATGGGGATGGGGCAACAGCATTTCAAGCCCCGAAGCAAAAATTTTTTCTGAAGTTTTTTTGACAGTTTTGTCATCGAGCTGAAACGAAGACAAAACAAGATTGCGCTACTTGTTCATACTTCCGACCTGCGATAGATTGAGAGCGGTCCGATCGACACGATAAAAGTATGCTGAACGCAGTCCGAAACATCGGTTCATTTCCCAAGGGCGTGATCTTCACGCTCTGCGCGGCCATTTTCTGGGGCTCGATGGCTGTTGCCGCGCAGGCGGTCATGGCAAACGGCGTGGTCAACGCCGGCGCGCTCGTGATCGTGCGCCTGTGTAGTTCAGGCGGATTGCTTCTTTTGTGGTGCTGCATCACCGCTCGCAATGAGATCGTCAAAATCTTCACTAGCTGGACGAACTTTCGCGACGTACTTTTCGGCGCCGTCTTTATTTATGGCGGGCAGTTTGCCTTCATGCTCGCCATTCACTATTCCAATGCCGGTGCGGCGGCCATTGTGCTGACCACCGTTCCACTGTGGGTGGCGCTTTGGGAAATGATCGTGAACCGATCGAAACCGTCGCCCCGCATGGTGATCTGTTTTCTGCTCGCTGCGGTGGGCGTGACGCTCATTGTTACCAAGGGCGAGTTCGATGTTTCCCAATTCAATCTGACGGGGCTTACCTGGGCCATCATCTGCGCTGTCATGACGGCGGGCTATTCCGTACAGCCTCGGCAGCTCCTCAAGCGCGTGGCGGTGATGCCCGTGATGGGAAGCGCCATGCTTTTCGGCGGATTGATGGCGGTCGTCGCGTCTTTCTTTTTGCCTGCGACCTTCGACTTCTCGCGCTTTGATTGGATGACCGCAGCGTTGCTTTTTCATGTGGTGTTTTTTGGCACCCTGATGGCTTTTTGCCTCTACATGACGGCCCTGCGCCTGATTTCCCCGGTGATTGCCAGCATCCTGAGTCTGGGCGAACCGGTATCGGCTTACCTGCTGTCGGTGCTGGTGATGGGGCTAGATGTTGGGCTCATCGAGGGCATCGGCGTGGTGATGGTGCTTGCAACGGTAGTTTTGCTTGCCAAGACGCCGCGCAAATCAAACGAAGGCGAAAACATTGCGCCGCGCTGGAAAAGTCAAAATTGAACGTTCGTTCATTCCGATAGGCCGCCGTAACCGATACAATTGCTCAATTCCGGCGACAAGGGGCGCAAGCCTCGACATAAAGACAAACTGCAGCCGGAAAGGGAGGGCGTCCGTATCGGGCGCGAATCATGCCGAATTCAGCAGTTCTCAAATGGAGTGCCGCTTTGGGGGCGCTTTTTCTGTCGTTCCCCGGATGGGCGCAGTTGCCGTCGGCGCTTGAAGAAGCGCTGGCGCGTACGTCCGTGTCTCTTGACGAAGTTGCCGTGTGGGTGTCGCCCGCAGGCATCAACGCTCCTGTCGTCGCGCATCGCACCGATCGTCTGATGCAGCCCGCAAGCTCCGTCAAAGTGGTGACAACGCTTGCCGGTCTTGATCTTCTCAAGCCCGATTTCACCTGGAAAACGCAGATTCGAGCGCAGACGTTGCCTGACAAGGCGGGAGCTGTGCGTTCCGTGTCGCTCATCGGTTCGGGGGATCCTCATCTGATGATCGAGCAGGTGTGGCTGCTTGTGGAACAACTGCGTCAGACGGGTGTCAAGCGCATCATCGGCGACATCACGGTCGATCGCTCGGCCTTTGGCGAAAAGCCGGTTGATCAGGGCGCCTTTGACGGCGCAGCCGATCGTTCCTACAACGTGGCGGCCGATGCGGCGCTCGTCAACCTCAAGGCCGTCTCCATCACGCTTGAACCGGAAGAAAACGGCAAGTGGGCGCGCGTCACGTCGTTGCCTGTGCTCGAAGGCTTTTCCGTACCCAAGCGCATTGCTCTGAGTAAAGGTGCCTGTGGCGATTGGAAAAGCAAGGTCAAGGCCTCGTATTCGGACAAAGGCGTGCGCTTTAAGGGCGATTTGCCCGCATCTTGCGGCGTCAAAGCTTTGCATGTGTCGCGTTGGGAGGCAGACGACTATCTCACGCGTCTTTTAAAGCCGATTCTGCGCTCGGTTGGAATTGCTTGGACAGGAGTTGTCAGAGAAGGACGAGCTCTTGCCCAAAGCGGCGTGCGTCTGGCTGAAATTCAGTCACAGCCGTTGCCAACGATTGTTTCCTTGATCAACAAGTATTCCAACAACACAATGGCTCGTCACGTGTTTTTAACGTTGTCTCAGACCGACCCCGTCGGTACGGCAAAGCCTGCCACATTGACGCGCAGCCGGGCCGTGACGGATCGGTGGCTTGTTAAGGCTGCAGGCGAAGTACCTTCAGGCACTTTTATCGACAACGGTTCGGGCCTGTCGCGCAAAACCAGAATCACGGCAGAAACGATGGGGCGAGTGCTCAACTACGGTTTTCGTTCCTACGTGATGCCCGAATTTATGGCTTCGCTTCCTTTGGCGGGCTTTGACGGCACGATGAAAAAGAGAGGTATGGCGGTGGGCAGCGCCCACGTCAAGACGGGCCTCATTCGAGATGTGCGTTCAATTGCGGGGTACGTGACCGACATCAACGCCCGTCGTTGGAGTGTGGTGGTGATGATGAACGGAAAACGACTCGACGGCGATCGGATCTTTTCTCAGGCCGTACTGCAGTGGTGTGCCCAGGGCGGAGCGCAGGCTCTTTGGGATGATCAACGAAAAGGGAGCGCGGCACGATGAAACAGTCTTTATGGGCGATTGCGGCTGCGGCCTGCTTTTCCATCATGGGCGCCTTCGTGAAATTCTGCACGGAGGATCTGGGCTCCTTTGAACTCGTGTTTTACCGTTCGCTTTTCGGCGCCATCTTCATTGCGTTTGTGGTGGCAGGCAGCGGCGGCACGCTCAAGACGGAACACTTCCGGCACCATATCGTCCGATCTTTGTTGGGTGTCACGAGCGTTGCGCTGTGGTTTTATGCCTTGTCGAAGATGCATTTCGGCACCTGCATGACGCTTATTTACACGACGCCGCTATTCATGGCTTTGAACTTCATCATTCTTGCCAAATGCAAGGGTGAAAGAGCGCCGTGGGCGGTGGTGTTGGCTATTGTCACGGGCTTTATTGGCATTTGTCTGGTGATGAAACCGGGGCTTGGTACCGATGAATTTATCCCCGCGTTGATTTGCTTGGGCGTGGCGCTCATTGATCTGGCTGCCTACTGGCAGATGAAACAGATGGGGCGCCTGAACGAGCCGAGCTATCGCATCGTGTTTTATTTCTGCATTCTCGGCATGGTGTTTGCCGCGGTGGGCACCGTGGCGACGACTGGCTTTCATGTGCCCAATCTCACTGGCATAGCGGGGCTTCTCGGCATGGGCCTTTTTGCCACGCTCGGGCAGATTTGCACCACGCGCTCCTACGCCTACGGCAATATGCTTCTTTCCTCTTGTCTGGGTTTTTCGGCCGTGCCGTTTTCGGTCATTTTCGGCGTCACACTTTTTGACGAGTCGGTCGATCCGCTGTCGCTTTTCGGTATGACGCTTATTTTGCTTGCCGGCATGTCGGCAGCTGTGGCCACTAAGCGCATGGAAGCAAAGCAGGAAGCCGAAGAGTTCGCCCGTCAGAAAACCTCCTGAATCTGTTCCGCAGAAAAAACGGCAGACGCCGCTAAAACGTCTGCCGTTTGGAAACACCGGAAGTCAGAGTCCTTTTAAGGCGCGTCCTTCTTGGTTTCTTCATTCTTTGCCGGTTTTTCGCCGACGTTTTCCTTCAATGCCGCAATAAAGGACGACTCAGTGAGAAGTTCCGGCAAAACCGTGGCCGTACCGTCTATCTTGTAGAGCAGATAGAGCGGCACGCCCGTACGGCCGAACTTATTGAGCATTTCGGTGATGTTGCTATCGCGGTTCGTCCAGTCGGCTTCGAATCGCGCGTAGTTGAGACGCGTGAGTTCGGTCGTGGCAGCCTCGGTGCGCAGTGCCGTGGCTTTATTGAACTGACAAGTCACGCACCAGGCGGCCGTGAAGTCGACCACAACGGGCTGGCCGCGGGCGATGGCCGAATTGACCGCCTCTTCGCTCCAAGGCTGCCATTGATCGGATGCCATCACCGCTTCGGTGTCGATGCGACGATCGAAGTTGCCAAGACACAACAGAACCATGCATCCGACGGTCACAAGTGCGCAGATGCCCTTGAGTACCTGCGAACGGCCGCGGCCGTACTGTTCTCTGCCTACGGCCCACAACAGACCGGTGACCGACCCCATGGCAAAGAGCACGGTGAGAAGCCCGTAGAGCGTGACTTGACGCGAAAGCACCCAGATGAGCCACAAGGCAGCCGCGACCATCGGAATGGCCATGACGCGCTTGAAGGTGAGCATCCAGGCGCCCGGACGCGGCAAGAGCTTCATCCAGGCCGGTACCAAAGTGAGAATCAGCCACGGAAGCGCCATACCGAAACCCAACGCCAGGAAGATGAGCATACTCACGGCGCTGTCCTGCAGCACGGCGTACCCCAGAGCCGCACCCATAAAGGGGGCTGTGCAGGGGGAGGCCACCACGACGGCGAGAACGCCCGTAAAGAAGCTTCCGAGAGGGCCCGTGCTCGGCAATTTGCGCACGGCACGGCTGTCGGCAAGGTGCGAGGCGGCCGTGAACTCGAATACGCCCAGCAAATTGAGCGTTAGCGCGCTAAAGAGCAGAATCAGGGTCGCCACAACCCAGGGTTGCTGCAGTTGGAAGCCCCATCCGATGGCCCATCCCAGACTTCGAAGCATCACCAAGGCGCCGGCGAGCGCTGCCATGGAGAGCAGCACGCCGCCCGTAAAGGCAAAGCCGTGCAGAGCAAGCGCACCCTTGCGGCGAGAGCCGTCGACCAATTGCAAGATCTTGAGGCTCAACACGGGAAACACGCAGGGCATAAGGTTCAGAATCAAGCCGCCCAGGAACGCAAAGCTCAAGGCGGTCGCCGTGCTCATGCTCGGCGGCGCATCGGGCAGTTGTGCGGTTGGAGTGGCCGGTTCGGCTTGAGCGGAATCCGGTTTTTCTTCCGGCGCCCACGGCAACGGCACCTCGCCCGGCTTGATGTCGAGCGTCGTTTCGATGGCCCAGCCTTCGTTGTCCGGGCCTCCGTCGGCGACGATCACGCCGGTAAACGGCAGCGGATTGCCGGTCTTGAGGCTTTCCAGATATTCAGGAGCGGCCTTAAGATAGAGCGACACCTGGTCTTTGCTGAGCACCGCTCGATCGAGTTCCTTAAAGTCGACAAGTCCTTCGGTAAGAGGAAAGAACTCCACCTTTTTTTCGATCTTGCCCGCAAGCGGGGCAAAGTCGATGCGGATGCGGTCGTCCTCAATCTGAGCCGAAATGTGTTCGGAGACAACCTTTTCGGGGATGGACTTGAGCGTCTTTTCAAACTTGCCGGCAAAGGGGCCGGGTTTGGCTGCCACCTCCACTGGAAGCTTCATCGACACTTCGGCCGTGCCCGGAATGCAGACTTCCTTGCAAGCGAGGTAGTCGACCTTGGCGCGCAGGGTGTACGTGCCGCCGTAAGGCGTTCCCCAGGGAATGTCCAGATTGAAGGGCAAAAGCACTTCGCCCGAGTACACGAAGTTGGTGATGGGCCCGAGCTTGTGCTTTTGCGGCGTGGGCCAGCCGATTTGTTCGGCGGTCCAGCGGCGCGGCAACTTCCATTCGACACTCGGAGCAAAACCGGAGTCACCCGAGAACTGCCAGTACGTGTGCCAGCCCGGTTCGTGCTTGAGCAAAATGCCGATGTCGTTGGTCGCGCGCGGAATCCCGGCCGTTTGTCGCGACACAAGCTGCACCGTCACCGTCTTGGGTTGGCCGCCGCCTGCAAAGGGAGATCCCGTGCTGGCAGAACCCGTACCCAATCCGGTCGGAGCGGCCAGTGCTACGGAAGCTGCCGTCGTCAAGCCGAGCAGCAGCGTCGTTAAGCTGCGAAAGAGTTTCATTACCGCTTTGAACATTAAAGAGCCGCAAAAGCCTTGCGGGCGGCTGCGATAGTCGCTTCGATGTCTTCGTCGCTGTGAGCCGCCGACACGAAGCCCGCTTCGAAGATCGAAGGAGCAAGGTAAACGCCTTCTTCGAGCATCGTGTGGAAGAACTTCGCAAACACGGCCGGATCGGCCTTCATGACGTCGTTAAAGCCGTTGGGCAGGTTTTCAAGGAAGAAGAGCCCCATCATGCCGCCCTGAGAGCGAGCGCAGAACGAAACGCCGGCTTGCTTGGCCGCAGCGGTAAGTCCTGTCACGAGCTTGGTTGTCTTTTCCGAGAGGCTTTCGTAGAAGCCCGGCTTCTGGATTTCCTTGAGGGTGGCCAGACCGCAGGCAACGGCCACAGGGTTGCCCGAGAGGGTGCCGGCCTGATAGACGGGGCCCAAAGGAGCGATCTTATTCATGACTTCGCGGCGTCCGCCGAAGGCAGCCACCGGCATGCCGCCGCCGATCACCTTGCCCATCATGGTGATGTCGGGCACGATGTTGTAGAGGGACTGTGCGCCGTGCAGCGCTACGCGAAAACCCGTCATCACTTCGTCGACGATCAGAAGCGCGCCGTACTGCGTGCACAGGCGGCGCATTGTGTCCATGAATTCCTGCGTGGCCGGAACCATGTTCATGTTGCCGGCGATTGCCTCGACGATTACGCAGGCGATGTCGTCGCCCCATTGCTTGAATGCGTCTTCGAGCTGCTGCGGATTGTTGTATTCGAGTACGAGCGTGTGTTCGGTCGTACCGGCCGGAACACCAGCCGAAGAGGGGTTGCCAAATGTGAGCATGCCCGAGCCGGCCTTCACGAGCAGGCTGTCGCTGTGGCCGTGGTAGCAACCTTCGAATTTGATGATCTTATTGCGGCCCGTGTAGCCGCGAGCCAGACGAATGGCGCTCATGCCGGCCTCCGTGCCGGAACTCACAAAGCGCACGGCTTCGACATTGGGCATGATCTTGATGACTTCTTCGGCAATGAGCGTTTCGCCCTCGGTGACGGCGCCAAACGAAAGGCCCGTGTCGACGGCGGCGTGCACGGCTTCAATCACGGCCGGATGGTTGTGGCCGAGGATCATCGGACCCCAGGAGCCGATGTAATCGATGTAGCGGCGACCTTCGGCATCCCACATGTAGGCGCCTTTGGCGCGACGGATAAAGCGCGGTGCGCCGCCAACGCTCTTGAAAGCGCGTACGGGAGAATTCACGCCGCCGGGGATGCTCTGCTGAGCCCGTTCAAAAAGTTCCTCGTTGATGCCCATTTTCTTTCCAATGCATTGAATCAATAAAAGCAACAGGGCACCGGATACAGCCGATCCCTGTAAATTCAGCGAAGTCTAGCAAGGTCAAGCCTATGTTTCGCTTAACAAGTGTGTGCGGATGCAAACAGTTTTGTGTCTCTGTTGTTCGAAGAGCCAGCAATGGAAATGAATCGGGTGCGGAAAGTTGCAGTACAGAAAAAATCCGCGTAAATTCTCACGCCTCACGTTGGGGTGAGGCGGACGGCCGCAATGAACTTGTTTTCATTGAGGAAAGTCCGGACTCCGAAGGGCACCGTAGCAGGTAACGCCTGTCCGCCGCAAGGCGAGGATTAGAGCAACAGAGACGAGCCGATTCAGTTCGGGTGAAACGGGCAATCTCTACGGGGAGTAACACCAAGTAAGCAGTCTTTGACCCGGCCCGGTGAGACTGCGGGTAGGTGGCTGGAGGCTCTGCGTGAGCAGAGTCCGAGATGAATGGTCGTCACTGCGGTTTTCGAAAGAAAGCCGCGGCACAGAATCCGGCTTATAGCTTCAGCCCGACGTGAACCGAACAAAAAATGGGGAGCTTCCAAAAGGATGTCTCCCCATTTTGTCAAGATGCCTCGTCTGCCTTAGGCAAGCTTGATGCGGCCGTCAACGGCGATGGCTTCGCCCGTGGTGTTGGAAATCATCAGCGGATTGATGTCGAGTTCCTGCACAATCGGGAAGTCGGTCACCAATTGCGACAGACGCAGCAGCGTTTCTTCCACGCGCGCGATGTCGGCAGGCTTGGTGCCGCGGGCGCCTTCGAGAAGCTTGAAGGCTTTGACGGAACGCACCAGATCGTGCGCGTCGGCATCGGTGAGCGGGGCCAGAGCAAAACCAACGTCTTTCATTACTTCCACAAACACGCCGCCCGTGCCGAACATGATCATCGGACCGTACTGAGGATCGGCGGCGATGCCGCAGACAAGCTCACGGTTGCTCTTGACCATTTCCTGAATGATGACGCCTTCAAGTCCATCAAGAATGCCGCGCTTTTTGAGTTTGGCTACGAGATCGCGGTACTGCGCGCGCAGTTCCTCGTCCGAGCCGATGTTCACGCGCACGCCTCCCACGTCGGTCTTGTGCGACGTGCTCTTGGAGGTCATCTTCATCACGACGGGGTAGCCCACTTCCTGAGCGGCAGCTACGGCTTCGTCTTCACCGACGGCAAAGCGTGCCCGGCAGACCCGCACGCCGTAGGCCTCGAGTACGTCGAGACTTTCGCGCGTGGTGAGCTCCAGGCGCCCTTCGGACTTCACGGCGGCAAAGATGTCGCTCACGGCTGACTTATTGACGTCAAAGACGGGCGTCGTACCGACCGGGCGCTCCATCCACTTACGCTGCATATTGAGTCGTGCCAGACCGTCGACCGCTTCTTCGGCGTACATGAAGAACGGAATCGTCACTTCACCCTTGGAGATTTCGCTAAAGAACTCGTTTTTGGTCATGAACACACCGACGATGGGCTTTTCAGGGTGCTGCGCCTTGATCTCCATGAGCGCCTTAGCCACGTCCGTGTCCTTGAGTCCGAGGAAGGGGAGGTAGATAGAAATCACCATGTCGACGCCTTCATCGGCAAGCACCGTTTCGAGCGTGCGGCGATAGTGTTCAAGCGGCGCCGAAGCGATCATGTCGACCGGATTTTTCACGGAAGCAGCGGCGGGCAAGAAGCTGCGCAGCGTTTCCTTCGTCGTCTCGGAAAGCTGGGCCATCTGCATTCCGTAGTCAATGACGCTGTCGGTAGCCATGATGCCGGGGCCGCCCGAGTTGGTGATGATGCACACGCGGTCGCCCTTGGGAATCGGGCAGTTGGCAAAGACCTTTGCTGTGGCAAAGAGCTGCTTCAAGCTGTACTCGCGGATGACGCCGGACTGACGCAGCAAGGCTTCAGCGGCACGGTCGGAACCGGCAAGCGAGCCGGTGTGAGAGCTCGCAGCCGAGGCGCCCGCAGCAGAACGGCCGGCCTTGAGCGCGAGCACGGGCTTGACCTTGGTCACGCGCGAGGCAAGCTTGCGGAAGTTTGCCGGATCCTTGATGGACTCCATGTAGAGAAGAATCTGACGGACGTCGTCCTGATCCTCCCAGTATTCGATGGCGTCTTCGGCATTGACGTCGGCCTGGTTGCCGATGGAGACGAACTGCGCAAAGCCGATGCCGAGGTCTTGCAAAATGTTGAGAATGCCGCCGCCCAACGCGCCCGATTGCGAGACGAAGCCGATGTCACCGCGCACCGGAAGCGATTCGGCAAAGCAGGCGTCCATGCGCACGTCCGGATGCGTGTTGACCACGCCCAGGCAGTTGGGCCCCACGCAGCGCATGCCGTATTTCTTGACGCGTTCGTAGAGCTGAGCTTCCATTTCGGCGCCTTCTTTGCCGGACTCCTTAAAGCCCGCCGAGATCACGACGAGGCCCTTGACGCCCTTTTCGTGGCACTGATCAATCGTGGAAAGCACAAACTTGGAGTTAACGACGATCACGGCCATGTCTACGGGGCCTTCGATGTCGAGCACGCTCGGATAGGCCTGAAGCCCTTCGATCATGCCGCCCTTGGGATTGACCGGGTAGATGCGGCCCTTAAAACCGAACTCGATTAAGCGCTTCATCAGATCCGAGCCGATGGTGTGGGGCTTGGTGGAAGCGCCGATCACAGCAATGCTGGAGGGTTTCATGATGTGGTCAAGACTGTGCGACATGGTGTGTTCGTCTCCAAAAGTACGGTTGGCGGGCAAATCGGCTGACGGCTTATTTTTTAGCCGCGCTGTTGGCGAGATTTTCTTCGATCGCTTCGACCGACATCAGGCCCGTGTAACGGGATCCGTCGGGGAAAATCACGGCCGGAATGGAGTTGATGCCGAGCTTTTGACCGAGTTCGAGATTGCGGTCAAGCACGGCGCTGTTGCTGCATTGGCCAACCTCGGGCACCTGGCCGCTTGCCATTGAGTCGAGGAAGGTCTTGACGGGGTCGCTTGCGCAAACGATGCGACGAGCTTCTTCACGCGAACGCAGCACCGGATACATGAAGTTGTAGACGGTGAGGTTGCCGGCCTTGCGCAGGTTCTGCTCAAGCAGACGGCAATAGGGGCAGTTGGCGTCGGTAAAGACGATGAGCTTGCGCTCGCCCTTGCCGTAGACGACCTTGATGGCGTCCTTAAGCGGCAGTTCCGCCCATTTGATGCGGTTGAGCTCTTCAATCCGTTCGGCGGTGAGGTCGCGTTCCGTGGCCGAGTCGAAGATTCGGCCGATGATCAGGTGGCGCGCATCGGCATCGGAATAGAAGATGCGCTTGTCAATGACCACTTCCCAGAGACCATTGACGGGGGACTTCATTACGGAGTCGGGTGCTTTGCCCGTGGCGGCCTGAACCGCTTTGCTGATTTTTTCAATCTGAGGGTCGGTCGCGGCGCTCGCGGTAGCGGAGGCCAGAGCGGCAAGGCAGGTGAGGGAACAGACGAGGGTTTTGATCTGCATGATTCGAAAAGTAAGGTTGCGGCGCCGACAGTCGGGACGATTTGGGGCAAATCGAGGCGGCCGGCGGCGGAAATCCAAGTGGTTCAAAGTGTAGCCGAAAAAGATGACCGCTCGCGCGATACAAATGGTTGCAATTAAGCGCGTGCCGACTGAGAAAACTTTGCGTCCGCTAAGTTTTCTAAGTTCGCCTTCTTTGCGCCGCCCGACGGGAAAAGCGATGAACCGAGAGGAGGGAAATAGTCGGTTGGGGCCAGCTATGGGGTGGCTAATCCGGACTTCCTAAACTGCGTGTTACCAAGAGGGGAGAAGAAGTTCCCCGACAGACAGAAAGCATTTGAAAACGGTTTTTTCTACAAGGAGTAACACCATGCTCAATCTCAAGACCATTGCCGCTGCCACCGCTCTTGCCTCCGTTATCGCCTTTGCTCCTGCCCAGGCTCAGTTTGTGGGCGGCCCGAGCAACGTGACCACCGTCAAGAACCTGCTCGACAGCGGCAAGGACGATCAGCTCGCTACGCTCGAAGGCTACATCGTGCAGCAGGTCAAGCACGAAAAGTACATGTTCCGCGACAGCACCGGCGAAATGCTCGTTGAAATCGACGACGAAGTCTTCAAGGGCCAGCGCGTTGATCCGAAGACCAAGGTGCGCATTGACGGCGAACTCGAACGCGACTTCATGGAAAAGGACAAGGTTGACGTCTACAACCTCACCATCCTGCGCTAATTCGCTAACCGCAGACGCATCACGGAGAACTGGAGAATGTCGAATCTGAAATCCATGACGCTTGCGGCGGCAGCCCTCGGCATTCTTGCCGCCGCTCCCATCCAAGCGCAATTTGTCAGTGACAAGTCCCCCGCAGCGGTGACGACCGTTGCCGAATTGCTTAAAAACGGCAAGCAAGATCAGGAGGCGTCGCTCGAAGGCTTCATCGTTGAGCAGGTCAAGCGCAAGAAGTATGTGTTTGCCGATGAGACGGGCCGCATCATTGCGGAGATTCCCGACAAGGTCTTTCAAGGTCAGCGAGTTGATCCCAAGACCAAGATCCGCATCGAAGGAGAACTGGAGCTTGAATACGCCGAAAAAGAAACGATTGACGTCTATCGTCTGACGGTTCTGCCGGCAGCTCCGTAACGAAAGCAACGCAGCACTTTGTTAAGCCGCTGGCCGACTTGCCGTAGACTACGGCAGGAAAGGAGCGGCGTTTTTTTCATCGGCTGCAGAGTCGATTTGCGCGCCGAAAAGTTATGACCGAAAAGATTCTTCTTGTCGAAGACGACCCGATGATCGGAGAGGCGGTCGTCAATGCTCTGGCCGATGCTGGCAAAGCGGCTGACTGGGCCCGCAGCGGTTGGGAAGCCACAGGGTTTCTCTCGGAAAACAAGTACGATGCCTTGCTGCTGGACCTGGGCTTGCCTGGCAAGGATGGCATGAGCGTGTTGCGTGAGCTGCGCGCCAAGGATTCCGAAACTCCGGTGGTGATTCTGACGGCCCGGGACGGACTGGACGACCGTTTAGCCGGTCTGGACGCGGGGGCTGATGACTACGTGGTCAAGCCTTTTCATATGTCCGAAGTGCTGGCAAGGTTGCGCGCCATCGAACGGCGACGCCAGGGTGCGCAGGCCGCAAGCAAAGTGCTCACCAACGGCACGATGACGCTCAATTGCGAAACGAAGACCGTGCGCTTGCATGCGCCCGAGGGTGACAAGGAAGTGGCGCTCAGTAAGCGCGAATTTGATCTGATGGAGGCGCTCATGACCCGACCGGGCGCCATTTTGTCACGCACCACGCTCGAAGAGCGTCTCTACGGAGACGGCGACATGCCCGAGAGCAATGCTCTGGAATTCATCATCCACGGCTTGCGCAAAAAGCTCGGTGCAAATGCTATCGGAAACGTCCGTGGTCTGGGATGGATGGTGCACAAGGGACGCGCGGCAGGACGATAACTTATGATTTTCAGAAAACATTCGCTTCTAAAGCGAGTGACGCTTTGGTGCGCGGGCACGCTTGCCGTGTTTTCGCTCATCACGGCGGCCGCGAGTTTTGCCATTGGTTACGAAGAGGCCAAAGACCGTCAGGATGACATCCTCAAGGAAGTGGTGGGGATGCTTTCGCGCGACATCGTGCAACAGCGTCAGCGCAACAAAATTCAGGAACTCACTCTCGGGGGGTTTTACGGCCCCGGCTCGGACAAAGGTGAGACGTTGCCGCAGTACGGTGCGCTCACCATGGATGACGATGTTTTTGAGGATCATTTTCAACTTGACGACGACAGCCAGGACGCCGTGGTGCAGGCCGGTGAAACGGTTTTGGTGCGCATGCTGCACAAAAAAGGTCGAGCTCTGACCGTTACCTTTCGGCAATCCTATTCAAATGGCGCACATACGGCGGAATTTGCTGGTGACAAGTATCGTTTTTATTTGAGAACTCTTTCCGATGGCACCCATGTGGCCGCCGCTCAGAGGTTAAGCGAGCGTAACGAAGAGATTCTGGTGAGAGCTCTTACCGCAGCCGCGCCTATTTTGATACTCACGCCCGTGATGCTGCTGGTTTTGATTTTGGTGCTTTGGCACGGGTTAAAGCCGGTGCAGCGGCTCGTTAAAGAAATTCAGGAGCGCAAGGCTGATGACTTGAGCTCGCTTTCCTACGAAGGCGTGCCCGAAGAACTCGAGCGCATCATGACAGCCGTCAACGATATGTTCGCTCGCGTGGAGGAACTTCGAGGGCGCGAGACACGGTTTGTTGCCGATGCGGCCCATGAACTGCGCAGTCCAGTGACGGCTTTGAGTCTGCAGGTCGATCGTTTGAGCAACATGCTGATGTCCGAACAGGCGCAGCAAACAGTAGCGGATATCCGAGCGGGTATCGCGCGTCTCTCTAACCTCATCAGTCAGCTGCTGACGCTCAAGCGCGTGCAGGCCGGACAAGAAAAAGCCGTCGACGGCCCGCAAACGGCGCAGTGTCTCAAGGTGGTGACTTCGGTCGTTGAAGATATTTATTGGGAGGCCGAAAGCAAGGAGATTGCCGTTGAGGTGGCAGGGTTTGACACCAACGAAGCACAAAGCGCCTGTGCGGCGATGCCCGAAGCTTCGCTTTTCTGTCTCGTGCGAAATCTCGTGCACAACGCCGTGCACTATGTTCCGCAGGGCGGCAGTGTGACGATTGCTTTCCGTCAGACGGGTGATCGCCTCAGTTTGTGTGTGGCCGACAACGGCCCTGGGATTTCTGAGGCCGAGCGAGGCCGTGTCTTTGACCCGTTTTACCGCGTTTTGGGGACGCAGCAGACGGGCACCGGTCTGGGGCTGGCCATCTGCAAGACTATTGCGGATCGCTATGGCTGCACCATTGCGCTTGACTGGACCGATTCTCAGGCACAAAAGGGATTGAGCGTGACGGTGGATATGCCGAAGGCATAACAAAAAGGCCCTGAAAGCTTCAAGGCCTTTTTGGAGACGGAACGACAAAACGGTCAGACGACGGGTTTGCCGCTCGTTTCCTTGTTTTCGATCTCGACAAGGAGTTCGCGCGCGCGATGCTGAGCAAACTCGATGTTGGGCACGAAGTTGGCTCCGAGGCTTTGCGCAATGCCGGTACGCTGCAGTTGGCGCTGCGGGTGGCCGGAAGCGCCCGCGATGATGAGCTCGTGGTTGCGGCGCTTGAGTGCACGCATGAAGACCTGCAGGATGTCCATAGCCGAGTTGTCAATGTTGAGCAAGTCGGTGCAGTCGAGGATCACGACCTTAGCGGCATCAGGCGACGTGATGCGCTTGGGATCGGTAACGTCTTCGAGCTTGCTGACGGAACCGAAGAAGAGAGCGCCGGTGAGCTTCCAGCATTCCACCGTTTCGGGCATGTCGAAGGGCAGCGTTTGACGCGTGACGCGGGTGAGCGTGTTCATGCGGTAGATAAAGAAAACGCAGGAGACCAACAGGCCGACTTCAACGGCGACCGTGAGGTCGAAAATCACCGTCAGGAGGAACGTTGTGATCAGCGTGGCCTTGTAGCTCATCGTCATCTGGCGCAGGCGGGAGAATTCACGCCAGTTGCCCATATTCCACGCAACAAAGAACAGGATTGCAGCCAGTGCCGCCAGGGGGATGTCGCCTGCTAAGGGAGCGGCGGCCAGAATCACGACCAAAAGCGTGAGGGCGTGCACGATGCCTGCAACGGGGCTGGCCGCGCCGCTCTTGATGTTGGTGACGGTTCGCGCAATGGTGCCGGTGGCCGGAATGCCGCCGAAGAAAGGTACGACGAAGTTGGCCACGCCCTGGCCCATCAATTCCTGATTGGGGTCGTGACGGTCATCGGTCATGGCATCCGCCACGCGGGCGCACAACAGGCTTTCAATGGCGCCCAGAAGAGCGATCGTGATCATCGGACCGATCAGGTGCTTGAAGGCATCCCAGGAAAAATCGGGAAGGGTCAGATCGGGAAGCTTCTGCGGAATCCCGCCGAACTTTGTGCCGATGGTTTCAACCGGAAGATTGAAGACGGAGACCACGATGGTGGAGGCTACGAGCACGACCACCGTGCCCGGCAGATGCGCCATCCAACGCTTCCACGGAGCGCCGCCCATGACGTAGCCCTTGGGCCAGAACTTGACGATGAGAAAACTTACGAGCGCCAGACCGAAAGCGTATGGGTTGAAGGTGTCGATATGCGCGTACAGCGTCTGTATCTGATGGAAGAAGTCCGCGGGCATCTTCTCGATCGAAAGCCCCAGAAAGTCCTTGACCTGACTCAGGCCGATCAGCACGGCGATACCGTTGGTAAAGCCGATGACGATGGAAACGGGGATGAAGCGAATGAAGCTGCCGAGCTTAAAGAGCCCCATTAAAAATAGAATGACGCCCGAGCCGATGGTGGCCAGAAGCAGATTGCCCAGGCCGTAGTTGGCGATGATGCCGTAGATGATGACGATGAAGGCGCCGGCGGGGCCGCCGATCTGAACGCGGCAGCCGCCGAGCAAAGAAATCAGAAACCCTGCAATGATGGCCGTGTAGATACCTGCTTCGGGAGGCACGCCCGAGGCGATACCGAAAGCCATGGCAAGCGGCAGCGCCACCATGCCGACCGTCAAACCGGCGCTGATGTCGCGAGTAAGCATCCGTGTGTCGTAGTGGCGGAGCGCATCCAACGTGACGGGATGAAAGCGCTGAATGGGCAGACTGCCCAGAAATGCTTTGGCGGAAGAGACGAACGACATGGCAAAAACAAAGGCGTCGGTTCTCGGTCGCAGGCGGTAGGCCGGCTTGTGCCTTGGTCGAACAAGTCAGTCTGCGTCAGTTGGGCCGGGAGGTTTCAAAAAAGCGGAATTGTAAGCGCGGCGGCGCTGCTCAAATATGCGGATTAACGAGAAGTCTAAAGAGCGTCGTCCCAAAGAACAAACGACCGGAGGAAAAATGTGTTTCCGTCCGGTCGTCGAAGTTCGCTGAGTGAATCGGTTGAGCTATTAGTGCGGGTAGAGCGCGCCGAGCAAACGAGCGCCGGAAGCGTTGGTCACTTCGGGCAGATTGCCGGGCTTCTTCTGCAGGAAGGCCCAGGCAAGCCAGGCAAAGGCCATTGCTTCGACGTGCATCGGATCAACGCCTAGAGCCGAAGTCGAGCGCACGTAGATGGCTTCGCCCGCGCATTCGCGGATGCACTGCGCAAGCGCGCCGTTTAAGGCTCCGCCGCCGCACAAATAGATTTCTTCGGTACGTCCGGCAAATTTTTTGATTGCATCCGTAATGGTGCGGGCAGTGAGCATCACGAGCGTTGCCTGTACGTCGGCGGGCTCGAGAGTGCCGAATTCTGTGAGCTGGGATTCAAGCCAGTCGAGATTGAAGTGTTCACGGCCGGTGCTCTTGGGGGGCTGACGTTCGAAGTACGGATCCGAGAGGAGCTTGGCAAGAAGTTCCTCGTGCACGCGGCCCGTTGCGCCCCAGGCGCCATTGGTGTCGTACGGGCGGGCGATGTGCTTGCGGCACCATGCGTCCAGAAGGATGTTGCCCGGACCGCAGTCAAAGCCGATGATCTTGCCGTAGCCGCGGCGAGGAGGCAGGAACGTGACGTTGGCAATGCCGCCGATGTTGACGACCGAGCGGGCGACTTCGCCCATGAAGACCTGACGGTGAAAAGCGGGCACAAGCGGAGCGCCCTCACCGCCGGCGGCAATGTCGCGGCTGCGGAAGTCGCTGATGACGTCAAGGCCCGAGAGTTCGGCGACGAGCGCCGGGTTGTTGAGCTGAAGCGTCCAGCCCTGTTCGGGGCGGTGACGAATCGTCTGCCCGTGAATGCCGACGGCTGCCACATCCTTGCGACCGATGTCGGCGACGTCAAGCAGTTCGTTTACGCAATGCACGTAGAACTTGCCGAGTTCCACGGAGGCAACGCCCATGCGATCAATTTCGTTGTCGCCGGGCTGGCACAGCGCAAGGAGTTTTTCCTTGAGCGGTTTGGGAAATTCAATGTGGTGATGGCCGATCAGACGCGGTCCCACTCCGGAAAAATCGACGGCGACGGCGTCTACGCCGTCAAGACTGGTTCCCGACATTAAACCCAGGGTCACTGTCTTGGCCATGGTTGAAAATCTCCGATTTGGTTTGGGGAATGGTAATTTTAGTTCGTTTGAGAAACGGCGTTTTTGCCGCTCAGACTGCTCACCTGCACCTGCTGCAGGCGGGCTAGTTTGGCACGCAGCGGAGCAATGAGCACCTCCATCTGCGCAAACTGATAGGGTGTCAGCTTCTTGGTGTCAGGCAGCCGTACGGTCATCGGGTTGATCTGCACATTGCCGAATTTCAATTCGTAGTGCAGATGCGGACCGGTTGCAAGACCTGTCTGGCCCACGCGGCCGATCACTTCGCCGTACTTGACCTTTGTGCCTTTCTTGACGTGCGGGTCAATGGAGGAAAGGTGCGCGTAAAGCGTCAGAATGCCCGGGCCGTGCGCGATGCGGATGTAGTTGCCGTAGCCCGTGCCGACGCCCGCAAATTCCACAGTGCCGTCGGCTGCGGCGCGTACCACGGCGCCCCAGGGGGCGCGGAAGTCCGTGCCCAGATGAGGGCGAAGAACGCCCGTCACGGGGTGGCGGCGCATGGGAGAAAACTCACTCGTTACGCTTTGAACGTCCAGCGGTACGCGCATGAAAGTGCGCCGCGAAATATTACCTTCGGCGTCGTAGAAGTTGCCGCCGGCATTGTCGTTGTCAAAGCGAAAGAGTTCAGTGGTCTTGCCGTCGTGATCAAGCTGCATGGCCAGAAGTCTGCCGTGTCTCACGAAACTGCCTTCGGCAAACTTTGTTTCATAAATCAGGCGGAATGCGTCTCCGCGCTGCAGTTGGCTGACGACATCTCGATCGAAGTCAAAGGCCGAATGCATCTGTTCGACGATCTTGGCAGGTACACCCGCGTTGAGGAGACTTGTGTCGGGAGAGCCTGACACCACGCCGTTTGCCATGGTGAGTTCGGTGTCGTACTCGTAGGGGGTCGTACGGGCCTGAAAGCCTCGTGCCGTACGTCGCACTTCTAAAAGAGACCCCTTGCCGGAAATGTCGCTGTCAGTGTACAAACGCAGTTCTTCGAGCTTGCCGTCTTCGCCGGCCACGGCTGTCACAAACTGGCCCTGCTTGGGATAGACGAGAGCCTGTGTTATGGGATTGCGAATGATGAAGTCGCGCGCCTGCGTGTCCTTGATCTGCAGACGAGCCAGAAGCGAGGTGAGCGTTTCGGCCTCGCGCACGAAGATTTCGTGCGAAATCGGATCGGTGACGGCTTCGATGGCCGCCATTTGGCCTCTCAGATCAGGAAGGCGAACCGGTTCGACCGTAAGCGTACGAACGGGGGAAGCCGTGAGCGTTTCGTTCGGAATCGAATAATAAAGGGCGGCCGTTGCGCCGATCGGAAGCACGCAGAACAAACCCAGCGCGACCAGATAGGTGCGCGTGACACCGCCTCCGCCCACTTGCGACAGACGTCGAGAACGAGCGAGGTCGATGACGCCTTTGCCAAGGCGCCGCAATTCTTTACCGACAATAAGCTGAGAGGTCATTTAGAAGCGATGAAACTGGGCCGAAGGCGCTTTTTGACAACCATTTTTCGAGGTTGCGCCAAACCAAGCTGGTATTTTAGTTTGGTGACACAGTGCTGTCTCTATGTGAAAAAAGAATTTGCATTTTGGACAAAGCCGTTTCAGACCAGCGTTGCGAGCTGTTTGAGCTTGATTCTTTGCCGTTCGGTACAATATCGCTCCGTTTGTTGCGAATGTGTCGCAGCCGTTGAATGAAAAAGCTTTTTTTGGAATTCCATACCGATGTCTGTTGAATCCGCCCGTACCGAAGAAAAGAAATACGAAGTGACGCCCGAAATCAAGGAGGCAATGGCCACGATTGCCCGCGGTACCGACACGCTTTTGATCGAAAGCGAATTGGAGCAGAAGCTGGCCCGCGCCAAGGCGACCGGCACCAAGTTGCGTTGCAAGCTCGGTCTGGATCCCACGGCTCCCGACATTCACGTCGGTCACACGGTGGTGCTCAATAAGCTTCGTCAGCTGCAGGATCTCGGCCACACGGTGATCTTCCTGATCGGTGACTTTACGGCCGCCATTGGCGATCCGACCGGCCGCAATACGACCCGTCCGCCGCTGTCGCCTGAACAGATTAAGGTCAACGCCGAAACCTATCTCGAACAGGCTGCTCACGTCATCGACATCGAAAAGGCCGAAGTGCGCTGGAATTCCGAATGGTGCAACCAGTTGGGCGCTACGGGCCTCATTCAGCTTGCCAGCCGCTACACGGTGGCTCGATTGCTCGAACGCGACGACTTTGCCAAGCGTTTTGCCGAACAGCTTCCGATTGCCGTGCACGAACTGATCTACCCCTTGATGCAGGGCTACGACTCGGTCGCTCTTCATGCCGATCTGGAACTCGGCGGTTCCGACCAGCGCTTCAACCTGCTTGTGGGCCGCGAACTGCAGCGCCAGTATGGCCAGGAACCGCAGTGCATCCTCACGATGCCCTTGTTGGTGGGCCTTGATGGCGTCAATAAGATGAGTAAGTCCAAGCACAACTACATCGGCATCACGGAAAGTGCCGATGAGATGTTCGGCAAGGTGATGAGCATTTCCGATACGCTCATGTGGGATTGGTACAACCTGCTGAGCCTCAAGAGCAACGCAGCGATCGCTGAACTCAAAAGCGAATGCGAAAACGGTCGCAATCCGCGTGATGCCAAGGTGTTGCTTGCCAAGGAAATCGTGGCGCGCTTTCATGACGACAAGGCGGCCGATGCGGCCGAAGCCGAATTTAACAACCGCTTCCGTGCTGGTGCCGTGCCTTCGGATATCCCGGAAGTCAACGTTGCCGCTCCCGACGGAGAAATCGGCATTGCCCGTCTCATCAAGGAAGCGGGTCTGTGCCCGAGTACGGGTGAAGCCAACCGCAACATCGATCAGGGCGGCGTGCGCCTGGAAGGCGAACGCGTTTCCGATCGCGGTCTCAAGGTAAAGCCGGGCACGTACACGCTGCAGGTCGGCAAGCGCCGTTGGGCCAAGGTGACGGTGGGTTAAATGATCGCGTTGTTGCAGCGCGTCGCGCAGGCCGGCGTGACAGTCGACGGGAAAACCGTGGGTGAAGTCGGTCGCGGCCTGTGCATACTTGTCTGTGCCGTCAAGGGGGACACCGAAGAGAAGGCTCGAGCCTTGGCGCAGAAAGTGTTGCGCTACCGTATTTTTGAGGATGATGCCGGCAAGATGAATCGTTCTGTGTCGGATATCGTCGGCCAGTTGCTTTTGGTGTCGCAATTTACGCTTGCCGCCGACACCAGCCGAGGCAACCGTCCGAGCTTTACGCCGGCGGCCGCCCCCGAGGACGGAAAGCGACTCTTTGACATTTTTGTCGAGGAATGTGCGGCTTCCGGGCTGAAGACTGCGACAGGCATTTTCGGAGCGCACATGGTCGTTAACATCGTCAACGACGGACCGGTGACCATTTGGCTCGAGAACTAAGAGCCGAAAAATCTGCTTTGTACGGAAAGACTTCCGAGTTGCTCGAGGATCGTCGGGCGGTTGACTCGGAGGTCTTTTTGTTTTTGGTGTCGTGTACGGACATCAAAAGTTGGAAGGAGGAAGCTTTTTCTTCTAAGTTTTGGAGGGAAAGTTGGAAGAAAACCTGGAAGGTTGCAGGCTTTTTTTAATGTGCTGATATTAAAGAAATATTTTTTCTTCCAAGTTCGATAGAACTGGACGCATTATTGGAAGAAAGTTGGAAGGAAAGAGAGGGATTGTTGACGCGAGCTCAAATTGAGGAGCAACTTGCCATTCCTCATATAACCACAAACTATTGGCTGAATAAGCTAAAGGACAAGCAGCAGATCATCCGGGAAGGTTCCGGCAGAAACACTCGCTATGTGGTTTGCCTGCCCGAATCAGAAAAGCCGCCGGTGGAAGATTGACTGAAAGGTCACAATTTCCGGCAGTTTGCTTTGGGCAAAAAATGAGCGGCAGTTCACAAAGTAAATGCCGCTCGGGAGGAAAATTGCACCCGTTTCGCAACGGAAGCGGGTGTTTGTGAGAGTTGGTTAGTCTTCTTCAGCCTTAAGACTGAACTTGGAGGCAAGTTCGGCCTGCTTCTGGGACGGAACGGGTTGATAGCCCGACAGATCCATCGAGAAGGCGCCGGCGCCCTGCGTGAGGGCATGCAGACGCGTAGCGTAATTTTCCAGTTCAGCCAGAGGAACCTGAGCGCGGATTTCCATCATGCCGCCCGGGAGATTATCCGTGCCGACAATCTGGCCGCGACGGCTTGCGAGGTCGCCGGTGATGTCGCCCATGTAGCTGTCGGGAGCCGTGATGATCATTTCCACGATCGGTTCGAGCACCTGGGGCGAGGCCTTGGCAAGCGCATCGAGCATGGCCTTGCGGCCGGCCGAAACGAAGGCCACTTCCTTGGAATCCACTGGGTGGTACTTGCCGTCGTAGACCGTTACCTTGATGTCTTCGATCGGGTAACCGGCAACGAAGCCCGTGGCGAGCACTTCGCGCACGCCCTTTTCCACGGCCGGGATCAGGTTGAACGGAATGGCGCCGCCCTTGACTTCATCGGCAAAGACAAAGCCTTCGCCGCGCGGCAGCGGCTCGACGCGCAGATAGACTTCACCGAACTGACCGGCACCGCCCGTTTGCTTCTTGTGACGAGCATGGCCTTCGGCCGAACCCGAAATCGTTTCGCGGTAGGGTACGGACGGCGTCTTGGTCGTCACTTCAAGCTTGAACTGTTCCTTCATGCGTTCGAGCACCGTACGCACATGCATTTCCGTCAGACCGCGCAGCACCGTTTCGTTCAGAACGACGTCGTGGTCAACCGAAAGCGTCGGATCTTCAGCAAGCATCTTGCCGAGCACTTCGCTCATGCGGCCTTCGTCGCCGCGGCGGGCCGGAGCGATCGCCAAGCCGAGCATGGGCTTGGGGAAGGGCAGAGGCCGCATGCGGATGTCGAGGTTCGGGTCGGAATGCAGGATGCAACCGTAGGTGAGTTCGTCGATCTTGTTGAGAGCGCCGATGTCGCCGGGGTGCAGTTCGTCGGTTTCAAACGTGTTTTTGCCCTGCAGAATCAACGGACGGGCAGCCTTGATGGGCTTCTTGTTGTCGTTGACGTACAGAGTGGAACCGGCAGTGATGCAACCCTGATGTACGCGGAAGACGCCGATCTTGCCGACGAACGGGTCGCTCACGACCTTGAAGACGTGAGCCACAACGGGCAGAGTCTTGTCGGGCTGAGTCTGGTAGGGAGCGCCTTCCTTGTCGATGAACTGAGCATCGTTGGCTTCGCTCGGAGAGGGCAGGTGGCGGATGATCACCTTCATGAAGTCGCGAATGCCGATGAGGTTCTTCGCAGAGGTGAAGCACACCGGAATGACGTGGGCTTCGCGCAGGGCTTTCGTCACGGGGCCGTGAAGAGTGGAGGGATCCACATCGCCTTCTTCGAGATATTTTTCCATCGTTTCGTCGTCGACTTCGACGACGCGTTCGATGAAGGCGCGGTGAACGTCGCTCACCGTCATGATGTCACTTTCGCCCGAATCCTTGTCAAAGCAGTCGATGACACGGGTGCAGCCTTTGGTGGGAAGGTTGATCGGCAGAACGCCGTCGCCGAAGGCTTCCTTGAGTTCGTCAAGAAGTTCATGAAGGTTGATGTCGGGAGCGTCGATCTTGTTGACCACGATCACGCGGCACAGACCGCGTTCTTCAGCCCATTGCATCATGCGGCGCGTCATCAGTTCGATGCCCTTGGTGGCATCGACCACCACGGCAACGGACTTGACGGCATCGAGAGCGGACAGTGCCTGACCGACGTAGTCGGGGCCCCCCGGAGTGTCAATGACGTGAATGCGCACCGGGGTCAGGTCGGGCATAGCGGTGTCGATGTGCGCTACGGCCATACGAAGCGAGTGACCGACCGCCTTTTCCTGCGGATCGTTGTCGCAAACGGTATTGCCGCGTTCGACGGAGCCGGCTTCAGCGATGGCGCCGGTACGAACCAGCATAGCTTCGACAAGACTCGTCTTGCCCGAAGCGCTGTGCCCGACCAAAGCTACAGTACGAAGGTTTTCGGTAAGGTAATTGGACATCGCAGGCCCTCCTTCTTTCGTATGATGATCTCTGCATTTTGCTCCCGAGCGCGAGTAAAACTCAAGCCGATGACCTAAAGGAATGCGTGTCTTGACAAAACTGAAGACTCGGATTGCTGACGCGGCTCAAAACTTTGAGGTTTCTTTGCAATTGCACGGGACGATGTCAAAACGAAGACAAAAGTGAGCAAAATTCCTTAGGCTAGATGGCTAATTTTGCGTGCAAAACCGCGATTTCCTTGAGTTTTTGGGCTTCGACGTGGTACTGTCCGACCTAGAGGGCCTCCCGCCGGCCCCTTTTATCCGTAACGCTTGAACGCAATCGACACGATTCAAAATGATCCTCGCGGCAGTTTTTCAAAGCAACATCAGCGGATACGCTTTTCCGGCGCGTCGCGATGACTGCCGCGTGGCTCGAGCGCGCCAAGTGTAATCGGATAAAGAGACAGCTGCCGCGCAGCATCGGCGGAAAGGAAAATTCCGTCGAGGGCATTGTGAGGACACTGTAGCGGAGGGAGATCGACAAAAGTCTTGCCTCCGCTTGTGTTTTCTGCATGCTTGGCTTCTTAACGGAAGCCTGTGCACGAGGAGCTGCCAACCCTCAGGTACAAACGATTTCGACAGAAAATGCCCGAGATCGGACAACAAGGAAGAACCAAATGGACCTTATTAAAAACTGGAAGCTTCATCTGCTGGCGCTTCTGATCGTGATCGTCGCAGAATCGATCGGCATGAAGCGTTTTGATCTGATCATTTTCCTGCCGCTGTTCTATGCCCTGATCATCGGCGGCATCATCAGCTACCCCAACTTCAAGATTCTGAAGTTGCCCGAAATGGAGCGCGCTTCCCGTGTTCTTTCCGTGGGCATGCTCATTTTGGTGACCAAGCTCGGTTTGGACATTGGTCCGAACCTGGAACAGCTCGCCAATTCTTCTTTGGCATTGCTCGTTCAGGAATTCGGTCACTTCTTCGGCACGCTCGTCTTCGGCCTGCCCGTGGCCTTCCTCGTCGGCATGAAGCGTGAAGCCATCGGCGCGTGCTACTCCATTGACCGCGAACCCAATATCGCCATTATTGCCGAGCGCTACGGGCTTGACTCGCCCGAAGGGCGCGGCGTGATGGGCATGTACATCTGCGGTACTGTCTTCGGTGCACTTTGGGTTTCGATTCTTGCAGGCGTCATTGCTCAGATGGGCATCTTCCATCCGCACGCTCTTGCTATGGGTGCCGGCATTGGCAGTGCTTCCATGATGGCTGCTTCCACCGCATCCATTATTGCTTCTCACCCCGAATGGGCTGAAACGGTGCAGGCCTACGCGGCTGCCGCCAACCTGCTCACCACCGTTCTGGGTATTTACTTTGCGCTCTTCATCTCGCTGCCGGTGACTGTCAAGGTCTACGGCTGGATGGATTCGCTGCGCTCCAAAAAAGCGGCTTGACGAATCGGGAACGTAACAACTAAGACTGCAAAGTTAAAGAGAGAAAGATCATGATGAAAATTTTGAATGAAATGAAGGATATGGTTTTTATCCTTCTGGTGACGGGTGTTTTCAGCTGGGTAGCCAACCTCATCAACATCCATCCGGATCTCGGTGCCAGCGCCATCGGTGTTTTCCTTCTGGTCGTGCTGGCTTCCATCGGCATCTTTATTTCGAAGCTTCCGGGCTTCCACAAGCTTCCGATGGTGTTCTGGGTTTCGATCGTGGCCGTGATGGTGTCCATTCCGGGCTTCCCGGGCGGTGACGTTGTGATCAGTTACACCAAGCAGGTGAGCTTCCTTGCGTTGACCACGCCGCTGCTTGCCTACGCCGGTCTCTCGGTGGGCAAGGACATGGAAGCTTTCAAGGCGCTTTCCTGGCGAATCATTCCCGTGGCATTGGCCGTGGCTGCCGGCAGCTTCATTTGTGCAACGGTTCTGGCTGAAATCATGTTGGGCCTCGAAGGTGTATTCTGACGCCTAGTAATGCGCAGGTGAGCTCCAGCGGCTTGTGCGCCGTCTGAAGGGCTCGCCTTTTTTGTTGAACTTTTACGCCTAGAAACATCATGAGTAAGGAAGATCTCAAGCGCCGCGTGTGCGAAGCCATTCGTGCGCGTCGTGCCGACATCAAGGCTGTAGCCGAAAGCGTTTTTGCCGAACCCGAATTGGGCTTTAAGGAAACGAAGACATCCGACAAAATCAAGGCAGAGTTTGAAAAGCTCGGCCTGTCGTGCGAAACCGGCTGGGGCATCACGGGTGTTCGCGCCCGCATGAAGGGCAAGAAGAGCAAGAAGACGGTGGCGCTTCTGGGCGAACTTGACGCCATCATCTGCCGCGACCATCCTCATGCCGATCCCAAAACCGGGGCGGCGCACTGCTGTGGTCACCACGTGCAGCTTGCCAATATGCTCGCCGTCGGCATGGCCTTTAAGGACGCCGGCATCATGGACGAACTCGACGGCGACCTGATGCTCTTTGCTGTTCCGGCTGAAGAGTATGTCGAAATTGACTTCCGCAACGGCCTGCGTGAAAAGGGTGACCTGCGTTATCTCGGCGGCAAGCAGCAACTGATTGCCGAAGGCGCTTTCGACGGCATTGATATCGCCATGCAGATGCACGCCAACATCACAAACGATCCGCATGGCTTCTATGATCTGGGCGGCAGCTGCAATGGCTTTGTCGGAAAGCTTATGACCTATCGCGGACGTGCGGCTCACGCTGCGGGCGCGCCCGACAAGGGTATCAATGCGCTCAACGCCGCCATGATGGGCGTGATGGGCGTCAATGCCATCCGCGAACGTTTCCGCGAAGACGACTTCGTGCGCTTTCATCCGATCATCAACTCGGGCGGCGATCTGGTGAACGTAATTCCCGATTACGTCACGATGGAAAGCTACACGCGTGCAGCCAATGTGGATGCACTGCTTCGCTACAACACTGACATCAACCGTGCACTGCGTGCGGGTGCCGATGCCGTGGGGGCGACCTGTGAACTGCAGGACCTGCCGGGTTACCTGCCGTTGCGTCCTGACGAAAATCTGCGCAACGTGTTGCGCGACAATGCCGTGGCGCTTTTCGGTGAAGAACACGTGGCCGTCGGCGCACACAATGCCGGCAGTACCGAAATGGGCGACGTCTCGCATCTGATTCCGGTCGTACATCCGTGGGTGGGTTGCGCCAAGGGTGTTTTGCACGGTGCCAATTTCGTTCTCGACAACGAAGAAGTGGCCTACGAAAAGTCGCCCGAAGTGCTAGCCATGACAATCATTGATCTTTTGTACGACGATGCGAAGAAGGCTGAAGAAATTTGCGCCAACTTCAAACCTGTCTTTACGAAGGAAACGTACTGCGAATTCCAGGACAAGATCGCATCCGGTCAGTGATTTTCGACAGTCCTGAAATCTGAAAAAAAGAACGCGGAAGGAGGCGAATGCTCTTCCGCGTTTTTTTTCAGAACTGGACTTAAGCGTCTGGATTGATTGTGTTGACAAACGGATACGGACCGCTGAAGTCGCTGGGGAACGGGAATTGACCGAAGTGTGTTACCCAACCGTCATCCAGAAAGGTATGCACGGCGTATCCCGGTGTTTCAAAGACAAATTCATCACCACCCTTGGGGGTTAAGTCAAGCAGCATCTGCAAGGAAACGGACGGTGCCGTGACAACGACAACTTTGTTTTTGGCAAGGGTTGCTACGGGGCGATGTAAATGGCCTGTACAGAGACGTACATCCGGCCGTTGCGAGAGAATCTCAATGAAGCGGTCCCCGTTTCCGAAAGGTTCATCCATATAGCCCATACCGGGTTTGACCGGCGTATGGTGACAGAAAACCAAGGAAGGCTTGTTGATATTTTTCATCTCAGCTTCAAGCCAGTCGAGTACACCATCGGGCAAAGCACCCCAGTGAATGCCCGGTTGGAGCGTATCGAGCATGAAAAGCCGGTAGTCACCGAGATCGACCGAAAAACTCAAGTTTTCGGGACTGTAGACATTTGGGCAGAAGTGAGAGAGACATTCTAAAAATGGTTTTCTGCGGTCGTGATTGCCCGGAACCATGAAACAGGGTTTGGGAAGAGAACGGAAGATAGCATCAATGAGATGGTAAGAATCAATGTTTCCGTCACAGCTCAAATCGCCGGAAACTGCAATCGCATCGTATTCATCTTTATGCTGGGCCAGCCATTCCGTTAGTTCAATCATGCGGCGGGCGGTGTTGGCACGTGCGTAGGCAAGTTTGCCGACCGGTTCGACGTGAAGGTCGGATAAGTGCAGAATTTTCATCATTTTTCTTCAACCTTACTGCCGGCAAACACCATCAGATCACTGGCAGGGATAATCATTGTTGCTTCACAGCCCGGTTCAATTCCGGCCGGGATTTCGGACATATTGACTTTCACAAGTTTGGTGTGCGATTTCAGCTCTACGGAAATGCGGATGAAGCTGCCCATAAAGTGAAAATCGCGTACGATGACCGGGACACGCAGCACGGGTTCTTTGTAGTTCTGCGCAGTAAGTTCAATACTGGCTGATTCGGGCCGGACAAAAGCTCGCACGGTCATTTGATCCAAACCTTTCAAGCGTTCTTGGCTGGAGGGAGAAAGGTCGCTGACGGCAATCGTGCCGCCGTCAATATCCAAAATTCCGTTGGAAAGTGTTCCCTTGAGTTTGTTGCTGTTTCCGACGAAACCGGCCACAAAATCGGTGGCAGGATTGTCCCAAACATTTTGAGGCGTGTCGGCCTGATGGATGACGCCGCCTTGCATGACGACAATTTTGTCGCCGAGCACCATAGCTTCGTCCTGATCATGAGTAACGATGACGGCAGTGATCCCCAAACGTTTCAGGATGACTGCGAGCTCTTCGCGCACTTTGTGTCGCAAAAGTGCATCAAGAGCAGTCAACGGTTCATCGAGAAGGAGAACGCGGGGCCGGATGGCCAAAGCACGAGCAAGAGCGACGCGCTGTCTTTGTCCGCCTGAAAGTGCTTGGACAGGACGATCGGCGTATGGCTCAAGATTGACGAGTTCGAGCATTCTCGCGACGGTTTCTTTGATTTTTTGAGGATCTTCTTTGCGTACTGTCAGGCCATATGCCACATTTTCAGCAACAGTCATATTGGGAAAGAGGGCATAGGACTGGAACATGAAACCAATTTGTCTTTTTTCGGCGGGAATGTTGGTTACGTCTTTTCCGCCGATCCAGATTTGAGATCCTTCATCGGGAGTTTCCAGGCCCGCAATCATTCGCAGCAGCGTTGTTTTGCCGCAACCGGAAGGTCCCAGCAGCACGGTACGGCAGCCGGCTTCCATCGTGAGCGAAAAGGGGGTAAGCACCAGTGTCTCGCCGTAGTGCTTGCTGACGTTTTTGAGTTCGATCGAGACAGGTTCTTGTCCCGGATTGAGGTTCTGATCCATATTTCTTACCAGTTCTTATTTGTTTTTGAGCGCACGGCGCTTGCTCAAGCGTTCCGGAAGTTTCTGCATGAGCGTGAGAAGCGGCACTAGGATGACAAAGAAGATGAATGTGTAGGCGCTGCCCACTTCCAGTCGCATTGACGCGTAGCTGTCTGCCAAACCGACCGGAAGCGTTTTGGTGTAGGGAGTTTGAAGCATCCAGGAAATGTTGAATTCACCGAGCGAAACCGTGACGACCATCAGGGCGCCCGCCAATATTCCCGGCATTGCAACAGGAACGACGACCCTGCGGAAAGTCGTCCAGGCCGAAGCGCCGAGCGTGGCCGAAGCTTCCTCATACTGCGAAAGCGGTTCGACGCGCAGAACGGCAGTCACCGACCGAACCATGAACGGCAGACAGAACATGACGTGGCCGGCTAAGAGAAAGAAGATGCTTTGTCGGAAATAGGAAAAACCGCCCCAGATGAGCAGAATGCCCAGGCCGACTGCCAGCCCCGGCATTGAAAGCGGCAGAATGAATGCTTCTTCGATAAAAGCGGCCCAGCGCTTGCGTTGTTCACGCACCAAGACCCAAGCGGCAGGCACCCCGACGATGACGCAGACGATGAGTGTCATCAGAGCAAGACCAAGACTTCTGACAATCGTATCGCCGTACAGTTCGAGAACTTTGACGAGCCATTGCGTAGTGAGCCCGGATTTGATGCCGCGAAAAGCGTTGACCGTGAAGGCCGTGATGACCATCTGGATCACGGGCACCATCAAAAATAGGAGCGTAAGTCCTGTTAGAGCTGCTTCAAAACAAACAGCGCCGTTGAAGGATTTTTTTGCTGACATTGTTTGCTCCAGTTCTTAGGCGGCACCGGTAACGGTAGAGGAGCCGGAGAAGTGGCGCGCCGCGATAAGCATGATCCAGGTGATCAGTCCCAACACGACAGAAAGCATTGCTGCAGAGGCGATGTTGGCCGAAAGCGTAAATTCGGTGTAAATCGTGATCGGCAGAACATTGATGTCGGTTGCAAGCGTAAAGGCGGTACCGAAGGCCCCCATGGAGGTAGCAAAACAGAGCGCACCGGTGGAAAAGAGTGCAGGAGCCAGAGCAGGGAGCGTGACGTCTTTGAGAATTCGGAACGACGAGGCTCCTAGCGTTCGCGCCGCTTCCTCGTACATCGGATCTATTTTCTTTGCCGCTGCCATGACAGTGGTGACGACACGCGGGATTGAAAAGTAGAGATAGCCTAGGAAAAGGCCTGCCATGCCGTACGCAAATACGAGCTTTCCGGCCCCTAATCCCTGAGTAAACATGCCGATCAGGCCATTTCGACCTCCAAGCATGATGATCATGAAGCCAACGACTACGCCGGGGAATGACAGCGGCAACGTGATAAGTCCGACGATTGCATCACGTCCCCAAAAACGGTGACGTTCGAGAAAAAGTCCGCTTAGGCCTCCCACGAAAAGGCTGGCAAGCGTGACAAAGACCGAAAGCACAATGGTCGACAGGACACTTGTGCTGTAGCGGGGATTGGTGATGATTTCAAGATAAAGCCCTAAACCGCTTTCCGACGATACGGAGGCAGGAATAAGTCTCACCACCGGCAGCACAAAAAATGCTGCCAGAATGGTGATCGCCGGAAGCAGATAGAGCCACGTAGAACGGGATTTCATAGTGACTCTCAAAGCTTTGATTAGCCCTTGGTGGCCTTCAGGTAGGCTTCGCTGAAACTTTCCTGCACGGCGGCCATGCGGGCGTAGTCAATGCCGATTGCTCGCTTGTATTCCGAATCCGGGAGGAATTTTTCCTTAGCGGAAGCCGGCAGTTCGCCGAGAACCGGACGCAGATAGTTTTCCGCCCAGAACTGCTGCCCTTTTTCGCTGAGAACAAAATCAATCACAGCCTGCCCGTTTTCTCGGTGCGGTGCGTTTTTAACCATGCACATCACGTACGGAACCTGAATCGTGCCTTCCTGGGGGATGACAAACTCAATCGGCGCCTTATCGGTGTATTTGGCTCGATAGGCATCGAAGTCATAGTCAAACAGAATGGGAATCTCACCGGACAAGCAGCGGGCGTAGGCAGTCTGCTTCGGAATGATCGGGTGGTTTTCAAGAAGCTTCTTATAGAACTCAATGCCGGGTTTAAAGTTATCAAGCGAACCGCCTAACGCCTGGTTTGCGGCCACGGCACAGGCATAGCCGACAAATGCAGAAGACGGATCCAGGAAGCCGACCATGCCGTCGTATTTCGGATCCAACAAATCTTTCCAACTCTTCGGAACAGGTACATCGCCCAATGCTTCCTTGTTGACCATGAAGCCGACGGTGCCTGCGTGGATGGAAACCCAATAGCCGTCGGGATCCTTGAGATTATCCGGAACAGACTGCCAGCCTTTGCCCTTGAACGGTTCGATGATGCCGGCTTTTTTTGCATTGATGGCAAAGGAAATGCCGAGGTACATAGCGTCGGCCACAGGGTTTTTGGCTTCGGCGATGACTTGAGAGACCGATTGGCCGGAATTTTTGTTGTCGATGGGCACATTGATGCCGGTTTCTTTGGCAACGAGATGAAGCATATTGCCCCAGCCGGCCCATTCGGCAGGAACGTTGTAGCAGATGGCGGTTTTGCCGGTTTGTGCAAAAACGTTTGTGAAGCCGAAACCGCTCATCATCAGAGCGGAACCAAAAGCAAATTTGCCGAAGTTGCGGCGACTGATTGTGGTCATTTTTGTAATCCTGAAGTAGGGAATCAGTGTGGTGTTTCTTTGTTTTTTCAAAGACGCCGCAACGATAATCGGGAGGTATGTCGAAACGATGATGGTTTTGTGTAGAGACGATGACAAGAAAAAAACGGCAGACGCACCGGACGTCTGCCGCAAATTTCAATCAGATAATTGATTGAGAAAGAGTCGGATTAGAGCTTGCCAACCAGTTCTGCAGAGGGCTTGAGCGTCTGTGCGCCCGGACGCCAGCGAGCAGGGCAGACTTCGCCGGGGTTGGCAGCTACGTACTGAGCGGCTTCCACCTTGCGCAGCAGTTCGGCTGCATCGCGGCCGATGCCGCCGTCGTGGATTTCACAGGCCACAACCTTGCCTTCGGGGTTGATCACGAAGGTGCCGCGTTCGGCAAGACCGGCTTCTTCGATCATCACGCCGAAGTTGCGGCAGATCACGCCCGTGGGGTCGCCCACCATCGGGAAGCGGACCTTGCCGACAGCCGGGCTCGAGCCGTGCCAGGCCATGTGCGTGAAGTGGGTGTCCGTGGATACGGAGTAGATTTCAACGCCGCGCTTCTGGAACTCTTCGTAGTGTTCGGCGAGGTCTTCAAGTTCGGTCGGGCAGACGAAGGTGAAGTCAGCCGGATAGAAGAACACGACGGACCACTTGCCGCGGAGATCGGCTTCGGAAATATTGATGAAGTCGCCATCCTTGAAAGCGGTGGCCTTGAACGGGAGAACTTCGGTGCGAAGAATGGACATCGGAGTATTCCTTATAAAAACAAGATTTCAAACTGGTGTGATTTGCGGCTTTCTGCCACTCATCGTGTGCGAAAAATCTATCAGAAGCACCCGCTTAAAAGGGATCGACAAAAAAGAAAAAGACAGCCGGGATGTGAGAATTCTTTTCTGTTACTCTCTGGAATCTTCTAATCGACTGAAAGTAAAGCAAAAATTTGAGCGGCCTGTTGATGGGGAGAGGCATCGGAAAAGGGGTGATATCAATGTCACGGATAGGACATATCTATCAGCCACAATGCGGCAATAAATTTCCGTTTTGTCTTGCTCAATACCGCCGCCTCGGCGTTAGGATTTGAAGCAATAGATTGCGATTCTTCTGGGAGTCCCGCTGTGACCGCCAATAGCTACTGCGCGCCGGCAACGCCGGCCGAACTCGAACGTTTTACGCCTTTTCTTTTTGAGCTTCTCGACGCATCCTTTGCTGAGATTTCGGCCCGCTTCCTGCGTGGCATTAAAGTCGACGACAAGGACAACGGCACGCCCGTGACGCAGGCTGACAAACAAGCCGAAGCCATCATGCGCCAGATGATTGATGAGCGGTTCCCTGAGCACGGAATCTTCGGCGAAGAGTTCGGCATCAAGGAAAGCCAGGAAGTTGACGGGGTTCGGTATCGCTGGATTCTGGATCCGATCGACGGTACCCGCAGCTTTATCACGAACAGTTTTCTTTTCGGCACGCTGATTGCGCTCGAGCGCGATGACGGAGCGGGATACCGACCGATTCTCTCGTCCGTCAGTCATCCTGCAGCACGCGTGCGTACGGTGGGTTCCCTTTCGGGTACCACGCTCTACTACGACAACGGCACTGCGCCCTTGGTTCGTCCGCTTCACGTGCGCAACTGCACTCAGCTGTCCGAGGCAACGCTTCTTGCAACGAGCCACTGGACGACGGGGGAACAAAAGGGCGACAAGCGGATTCAAAAGCTGATCGACGCCGTCAAGCTTTACCGTACCTTCGGCGACTGCTTTGGTTATTTTGCCGTTGCTTCGGGCGGCGCCGACATCATGATCGATCCTGATTTGAGCTATTGGGACATCGCCGCACTTTTGCCGGTCGTGGAAGGTGCGGGCGGTACGCTCACATCGGTGACGGGCGGCAATCCGCTCAAGGATCTCTCGGCCGTGTGCACGGCGGGCGGCATTCACGGCGAAGTGATCGCGCTTCTCAACAGCGGCGGCGATCAGACAGGCTCTTGATGCCGATTCAGAGGTCGCCAAGCGTCAGGCAACAAGGTTCTGGATCAGCACATAGTCATCAGAGGCGGTCGTTTTGAGGCGTTGGCACGCAAATATTTCAGCCGTAATATCGCTTATCTCTGACGGAAAAGGCGAAATTTGCGCCTTTTTCCGACCTAAGCGGTTGCTGTGGATGAGGTGACGGCGTTGGGACCGGAAAGCGGGATATCGATGCGCATGCAGAGCCCGTGGGGTTCGACGTTCGTTGCCGTGAGGGTGCCACCGTGGCGTTGTACCGCACGCTTGGCAATCGCAAGGCCTAGACCGAATCCGCCGCCGGTGGGTTGATTTTTGCCGCGCACGAACGGCTCGAAGATCTTTTCGAGTTCGGAGGGATCCATGCCGGGGCCGCTGTCAGTAACGGTGATCACGACGTGTTCGTTTTCTTCCTTAGCTACCACGGAAACCTGTTGGCCTGGGCCTGAGTAGCGAAGTGCGTTGCGAACCAGATTCTCGACGGCGCGCATGAGCGAATCAACGTGCATGTTCATCAGGATGGAATCGGGAGACTGCAGCGTAACATGCGTACCGGTAGCAGATCCTTCGAAATCGGCATCATCGGTGATGGCTTCCAGTAGCGGCACCAGATCTGTCCGCTCGAAATGAATCACTGCGTTTTCGTCAAGACGGGCATAGGTGAGCAACTCGTCGACCATGGCGTTGAGAACCTGCACGTCGCCTTCGATGCGCTGCAAAAACTCATGCGATTTTTCCGGTGATTTTTCCGCCAGTTCGACGGCAACAGAAATGCGCGCCAGGGGGCTACGCAACTCGTGACTGACGTCATGAAAGAGTCGTTTTTGTCGTTCAAAGAGCCCGTGAATACGTTCGGCCATGGCGTCAAACTGACGAGCGAGCTCACCGATTTCATCGTGTTCGTGCCCGACTTCATTGGCAATGCGGACGTCAAAGACACCTTGAGAGGCTTTTTGCATGGCCCATTGCAGTTTTTTGATCGGACGCGTAGATGTCCACGCGACGCTGCCGGCAACAAACACGGAAATCAAAGCCGCTATCAGAGCCCAGCCCCACCAAGGCATTTTCCACATGATGAGTCGAATGGGGCTCGGCGGAATATCGGTGCGTACGGCAAAGAAACGGTAGCCTTGGAAAGGCCGCATGTGTCGGCCGTGTCCCCGCATCGTATAAACGCCTTCCTGGGGACCGGAATGTGCCAGACTTTCGGCCGCTTTTTGAGGTATGGAGCGCCCTGAAATTTCATGGCCCGAAGGGTCCACAACAAAAACTTCAGGGCGAGTGTTGACTTCGGGATCTTTGAGCCAGGTGATTAGAGCATCTTCCCCGCCCCAGCGGGCAATACCCAGTGCTGTGCCAATTGCGCGCTCAGCGGCTGGGCTGTGCTCAAAGGAGCCGTAATTCGAAGGTGCCTCGGTAAAAAAAGAAGAGGCCCCCCAAACCAAAGCTCCCACGAATAGAAGCGTGAGCCAGATACCGGCAAAAAAGCGGATGAAGATGCCGCTGATGGATTTCAAACGCAACAATCCGAAGTCCTTTTGAGATTAGTCCAAGCGAACGAGCTGATAGCCTACGCCGCGCACGCTTTCTATGGCGATGCCTTCAACGCCTTCCTGAGCGAGCTTGTGCCGGATGGCACTGATGTGTACGTCGATGGCGCGATCGTAGCGGCCCATGGGGCGGCCCAGAATGCGCGGATAGATTTCAGCCTTCGGAACCGGCTGGCCGGCCGAGCGTGCAAGCATTTCGAGAAGGGACAGTTCCGTGCCCGTAAGCGGAATCTGCTTGCCGTCATAGTGTGCGCGGCGCTGAGCCAGGTCGATCTGCAGTTTGCCGACTTGAACCGGCCCGCGGTTGTTTTCGTTGCCGGCCACACGACGCAAAATGGCGCGGATGCGGGCGACGAGCTCGCGCGGCGAACAGGGCTTCGGCACATAGTCGTCGGCACCGAGTTCCAGACCGAGAATGCGATCGACGGGGTCGCCTCGGGCGGTGAGCATCAAGACGGGGGTACGCCACTTTTCGCGAATGCGCTGCAGGGTCTCGACGCCGGAGATACCGGGCATCATGACGTCGAGAATGATGAGGTCAAACTCTTTGTTCTCGAGGGCTTGCAGACCTTCGGTGCCCGAATGCGCGGGCGTGGCCTCAAAGCCTTCGAGCGTAAAGTAGTCGACGAGCAGCGTGACGAGCTCGACGTCGTCGTCGATGATGAGGATTTTCGAAGGACGTGCGTACATAAATAAAGCTCCCGAAAACTGAAACAAGCGATCGCAGCCGAAATGATTTGCGGAAAAACTTCCTCAGCGCTTACTCAAGGCCGAGGTCCTGTGTCAAGATAATTGCACAAGCTGAACCGTTTGTGCGGATTCGGCATTGTACTGAAGTCGAAATTTGCGTAGCTTTACAAAAGTCTCACGCTTCTTTGTAAAGACTCTCTTTAGATTACTGTTTAGGAAGCCAAACGGCACAGAACAAGGATTCAGATTTTTGGGTTTGGGATTAATGAAACGAACGCATCTCACTTTGACTGCCGCGCTCTGCGCCTTGCTTGCGGGGTGCGCGAGCAACACGGAGTTTCTGCAGGAGCAGGCCAAACTTGAGCCCGCCGAGTGGACGGCGACGCTGCCCGAGCTGCAGCCGCCGTCGCTGTTGGGCGACAAGACCTGGTGGCAAGCCTGGAACAATCCGGAGTTAACGGCACTACTGCAGGCAGCCGCGCAGCACAACACCGACATTCTGACAGCGCTTGCAAATCTGCGCTCGGCAGCGGCGTTGGCCGACGATGCAACGGCAGCTCTGTTTCCGACTTTTACGGCAAACGGACAGGGCTCAGGTAATCGAGCTCAGAACAATTGGTCGGAAGGCTGGCAGGCGGGAGCTTCAGGGGCGTGGGCGATTTCGCTTGCTGGTGGCAATATCGCCGCCAAGCGAGCGGCTGATCTCGAAGCGATGGCGAGCGCCATGACTTTGGAAGACACACGCATTGCCGTGGCCGCGGAAGTTGCACAAACGTATGTGAGTCTGCGGCTGGCCTACGTGCAAAAGCTTATTGCTGAGATGACGCTTTCGAACTACAAGCAGGCGGCCGACATTGCCCGCTGGAACTATGAAGCGGGTATGTCAGATAAAACGGAAGTCGATCAGGCCGTTTCCAATGAAGAAAATGCTCGTGCTCAGATTCCGCTGCTTGAACAAAGCATCGACAGTTATCGCAACGCCTTAGCTCGCCTTACCGGTCAGTCCGTGGCAACGCTTGACGTGAAGCCTGCCGAAACGGTGCCGGCTGCGCCGATGGCTCTGGCCGTTTCGCTTCCCGCGCAGACGTTAAAGCAGCGGCCCGATATGCGTGCGGCAACGTATTCTCTGCAGGCCGCTTCTGATCGCGTCTATGAGGCGCGCAGTCAGTGGTTCCCGACGCTCAATCTTTCGGGCAACATCGGAACGAAGGCTGCGACCATCACGACGCTGGGAGCTTCCGGTACGGGAGTGGCAGGCATTCTGGCCGCGCTTGCCTTCCCTCTTCTGGACTGGGGCGCACAGGTGACGGCAACAGAACAGCAGCTTGCTGCTTTGGATCAGGCGAGAGCCAATTACACCAAGACCCTTTTGGCGGCGCTGGAACAAACGGAAAATGCGATCACGGGCATCACTACGTCGCAGAGTCGAGCCGATGCGTTGCAGCGCGCTTTGACCGCAGCCGAATCGGCGGCCGATCTCGCCATGCAACAGTATTCGGCGGGTCTCACCGATTACCAGACGGTACTCAACACGCAGCGAACGCTCTATTCCGTTCGCGAAAATGAACAGAGCAACAAGGCCGATTTAGCTACACAGCTCATAGCGCTTTATCGCGCGATGGGAGGGGGCTGGAAGCCCACAACAGAAAATGGAGCGGCTGAAACAGAGCCGCAGACGACCGACAACGGCACGGCAGGATAAAGGACATGACAGAAAAGAAACTGACCATCAACGAATTGCGCGCCGGCACCAAAAGCTCTCGGGCGCTACGCATCGGCGGAGCAGCCGTGTTGATTGCGGCGGTGGCAGCCGGTGTCTGGTACTTCGGCTTTGCCGATACGGCCAAGGTCCCCGTGTACCGTACCGTTGAAATCACACGCGGTCCTTTGGAAGTGACCGTGGTGGCCAACGGCACCGTCAACCCGGTGCGTACGGTTTCAATCGGCTCCGAACTTTCGGGCATCGTTCGTAAAGTCAATGTTGACGTCAACAGCATTGTCAAGGCTGGCGACGTGCTGATCGAACTCGACGACTCCAACCTCAAGGCCAATGTCAATCAGGCAAAGGCTTCGCTTGCCAGCGCCAAGGCTTCTTTAGCCGAAGCCCAGGCTACGCTTGTGGAAGCCGAAGCCAAGATGCGCCGCTACGAAGAGCTCAACAAGAGCTCGGGCGGAAGGCTGCCCTCGCGTACGGAATTGGACGTTCAGCGCGCCACCGTTTTAAAGGCTAAGGCGGGCGTGCAGTCGGCTCGGGCGGCGATTGACGACGCGCAGGCAACTCTCGATACGCGTCTCACCGATCTTTCCAAATCCCAGATCAAGAGCCCGGTTGACGGAGTGGTGCTCACTCGCTCGGTTGAACCCGGTTACGCGGTGGCGGCGAGTTTGCAGGCCGTTGAACTTCTGACGGTGGCAACCGACTTGCGCGAACTCGAACTTGAGGTGGACGTGGACGAGGCCGACGTCGGTCAGGTGAAGGAGGGGCAGGATGCGACCTTTACGGTGGCAAGCTACCCCAATAAGCGGTTCCCCGCCAAACTCACAAAAGTCGCTTACGGTTCGACAACTTCCACCGACAACGTGATCACATACACGGCCTACCTTGACGTCAAAAATCCTCAGCTCGAACTGCGCCCCGGCATGACCGCGACAGCAACGATCAATACGGCCAAAAGCGAAAATGCGCTTCTGGTTCCGAGTACGGCGTTGCGCTTCAAACCTGTTGTGAATAACAGTTCACAAAAATCGAGCGTAGGCATCATGATGCCGCCGCATCGTACGCGCGGGACCAAGACTGCCAAGGAAGTGTCGCTTGCTCAGTACCAGCGCACTCAGACCGTTTACGTGGTGGATGAAAAGGGCGGGGCCAAGCCCGTGGAAATCGTGACTGGCCTTACCAACGGACGCATGACGGAAGTAATTTCCGGGCCGCTGCAGGCAGGTGACAAGGTTATTACCGATCAGCTCAAGAGCATGCCCTAAGGTCGGTGGGAGCGAACGATGAGTGAACACCTCATTGAACTGCGTCGTATCGTCAAGCGCTATGGCACGGGGGAGGCGGCTTTCAACGCCCTCGGCGGTATTGATCTGACGATTGATCAGGGGGAATTTGTGGCGATCATGGGCCCCTCGGGCTCGGGCAAGTCGACGACCATGAACATTATTGGGGCGCTCGACAGTCCCACAAGCGGCGAGTACCTCTTTCAGGGGCTGCATGTTGAGACGCTTACCAACGACGAGCGTGCACTTTTGCGCCGTCGGTTCATGGGGTTCGTTTTTCAGGGATTTAATCTCCTGGCGCGAACGACGGCTTTGGAAAACGTGGAACTGCCTCTTTTGTACCGAGGTGTGCCGGCTGCCGAACGCCATGAACTTGCACGCGCTGCGCTTGATCGCGTGGGCCTTCTGCAGTGGGAGGACCATACTCCGGCAGAACTCTCGGGCGGTCAGCAACAGCGCGTGGCCATTGCACGAGCCATCGTCACCAAACCGCTTCTGCTGATGGCCGATGAACCGACCGGAAGTTTGGACAGCCGCAAAAGTGTGGAGATTATGGAGCTTCTAGCCGATCTCAACAAGTCCGACAAGATCACCATCGTGCTCGTGACGCACGAGCCGGATATGGCGGCCTATGCGCGGCGCTGCGTGCATTGCATCGACGGCATGATCGCAAGCGATACGCCGCAGGAGGGTAAATAAATGCTTGGCAACGCGTTTTTGCTGGCGTTTAGGCAGATTCGCCGCAATCCACTGCGATCGCTGCTGACGGTTTTGGGCATCGTGATCGGCGTTGCGGCCGTCATCACGATGGTGACGGTCGGCAACGGTGCCACGGAAGCCGTCAAGGAACAAATCGAGAGTTTCGGCAGCAACCAACTGATGCTTCGCAAGGGGCAGCGCATGGGGCCCGGCGGTGCAGCCGGGGCGCCGAGCTTCAAGCTCGAAGACGTTGAAGCGCTCGAAGATCAGATTGCGGGCGTTTTGTCGGCGGCGCCTCAATCGCAGCGCAGCACCATCGTGGTAGCCAACGGTAAAAACTGGACGACAACCATCATCGGTTCAAGCTCGGACTATTTCACCACCGACAACAGGACGCTTGCCGAGGGGCGGTTCTTTGAGCCCGCCGAAGAAATGTCGGGTGCGGCTGTGTGCGTGATCGGCACAACCATTCAGAAGGAATTGTTTGGCCCGGGAGCGCCCGTGATCGGCGAGATGCTGCGCGTCAATGCTTTTTCCTGCCGCATCGTGGGGCTGCTGAATGAAAAGGGAACAGCCGCGATGGGCGGAGACCAGGACGATCTTGTTGTGATTCCGTTTAATACGGCTGCGCGACGCTTGATCGGCAACAATCGCGTCAACACGATTCTCATCAGCATTGATCCGCAGAGCGATCGCGTGCATCTTAAGGGACTCGTACGCGACCTGATGCGCGAACGTCGTTCGCTTTCCGAAGGTGATGACGATAACTTCTCGATTCTTGACACGGCCGAAGTGGCTGAAAAAGTGGCCTCTACCACTCAGATCATGACGGCCTTGCTCGGTGCCGTGGCTGCTGTCAGCCTTCTGGTGGGCGGCATCGGCATCATGAACATTATGCTTGTGTCAGTGACCGAGCGCACACGCGAAATCGGGGTGCGACTGGCTATCGGCGCCACCGCCCGAGAAGTGCTCATGCAGTTTCTGATCGAAGCCGTGGTACTCGGTTGCATGGGGGGTGTCATCGGCATTTTGCTTGCCACCGGTTCTTCCTACCTGATCACCGGCTGGATGGACGTGCCCTACACTTTTGACCCGATGATCAATATCGTGAGCTTTGCTTTTGCTGCACTCACGGGCGTTATTTTCGGGTACTTCCCGGCACGCAGAGCCGCCCGACTCGATCCGATTGAAGCGGTTCGTCACGAATGAAGAAAACCGGTCTCCGAGCGCATCGGAGACCGGTTCTCAAAACACTAACTGGACGTTTTCTCAGCGATTAGAACGGAATGTCATCATCGCTGAAGCTGTCGGCTGCAACGGCAGGCTGAGCGGGCTGTGCAGGCTGAGAGGCCGGTCGTGCAGCGGGAGCGGCACGGCGCGGCGACTCAAAAGCTTCGTCGCTCTGATGCACCGGAGCGGATGAGGAGTTGCGGCTACCGAGCAGCTGCATCGTTTCACAGATGATTTCGGTGTAATAGCGTTCAACGCCTTCCTTGTCGGTGTAGCGGCGGGTACGCAGGCGGCCTTCGATGTAGACCGGATTGCCTTTGCGCAAGTAGGTTTGTGCGACTTCAGCCTGACGACCGAAGAACACAACGCGGTGCCATTCGGTTTCTTCTTGCACCTGACCTTGACTGTCTTTATAGCGACGCGAAGTGGCCATCAAGATGTTGCAGATGGCAGTACTGCCGTCTGCGGTGTAGCGCGTTTCCGGATCTCTGCCGAGATTGCCGATCAGGATGACCTTGTTAATAGAAGCCATGACGGTTAAATCCTAATAAAACTATTGAACCAAATATGTCGTTAGATACCAACGTTAAGCTCTCGAGTAAGTCAAGAGTCTGCTTCAACGTTTCCGCGGGCCGGAGCCGTCATACCCTGTGCCGCGATGATCCAGAGAACCATCAGTGCGGCGCAAAAGCCGTACACGCCGTGCGTGCCGAAGACCGAATACAGCCAGCCCCCGGCGGCTCCGCCGATGAAGACACCGACGGACTGCGTGGTGTTGTACACACCAAGCGCCAATCCTTTGCATTCCTGCGGCGCCGTTTTTGACACGAGCGAGGGCAGGGACGCTTCGAGGACGTTAAAGCCGGAGAAGAATACTAACAGCAAAACTGAAATGAGAAGAACTGAATTGTCAAAAATCTCAAATCCGGCAAATGCGGCCAACACCAGGCAAATGGCACCCACGAACAATTCTTTGGTTCGACCCGTTTTTTCGGCGTGCCGCAGAACGGGCATCAGAAACGCCAGACTTACGAGCACGGCGGGAAGGTAGACGGTCCAGTGCTGGGCCACGACGAGATCAAGTTCTGCCAGACGCAGCGGGATTACCACAAAGAGAGCCATCTGAGCCATGTGCAGCGAAAAGATGCCTAAATTGAGTCGCATCAGCTGGCTGTGCAGAAACACATCGCGAAGTTTGGCGCGGGCGCGGAAGTTTTCAAATCTTTTTACTGGAGCCGTCGGCAACATCAAAACGGCACCAATGGCAAGCATGCACAAAAGAGCGGTGAGCAGAAAAATGCCCGGTACGCCAATGGAGTCGGCCAGAATGGGGGAGATGACAAGCGAAAACGTAAAGCAAACGCCGATTGAGGCGCCGACGAAGGCCATGGCGCGAGTGAGGAGCTGTTCCCGAACGCTGTCGGAAATCGTGGCGGTGACGGCAGCCGATACGGCGCCCGCTCCCTGAATGGCGCGCGCGATCAGGAGCGTCGTGATGTTGTCGGCAGAGTATGCAAGCAGACTACCGGCAATGAAAATCAAGAGCCCTGTCACAATCACCGGCTTTCGTCCGAATCGGTCGCTCGCTGCCCCGAATGGAATCTGAAGCACGGCCTGGGTCAGGCCATAGATGCCGAGCGCCATGCCGACCATGAAGGCGTCCGTGCCGCCTTCAAGCGTCTGCGCCCAGACGGAAAACACGGGAAGAATCAGAAAGATGCCCAGCAGTCGCAACGCAAACACGGCGCCGAGTGTCATGGAGGCGGTGCGTTCCTGTCGTGTGAGGCGCAAAGGGGCGGGTGACGTGCCGGTCATGGGAAGCTGAGGTCAAAAGAAGAAAAAACACTGCTTTAGAGCGCAATGCGTTGTATAGTAGTCGATTCGCCTAAGCCAAAACTTAAGCTTTGTGCTTAAACCGATTTTAGGAAGGACCGTTCATGCCCGATACCATCCGCATCCGCGGAGCTCGCACACATAACCTAAAAAACGTCGACGTAGAGATTCCGCGCGGCAAGCTCACGGTTGTTACCGGACCGTCGGGTTCGGGCAAGAGTTCAGTTGCGTTTGACACGCTCTATGCCGAAGGTCAGCGTCGCTACGCTGAAAGTGTCTCGAGCTACGCTCGCCGCTTCATGGATGTGATGGATAAGCCCGATGTGGATGCCATCGAAGGGCTTTCTCCCTGCATTGCCATCGGGCAGGCAACGACCACTGCGGGATCGCGCTCGACGGTGGGCACGATGACCGAGATCAACGACTACCTGCGCGTTCTCTTTGCGCGAGCCGGTGTGCCGTACTGTGCCGAGCACGATGTGCCGCTGCAAAAAAGCGGCGTGCACGATATGGTCGATGCCGTGTTGGGTTTTGAGGAGGGAACGCGCGTTCTGATTTCGGCGCCCCTAAAGATTCCCGGAGCTGTCACGTTTGCCGAAGTGGGCAAGCAGCTCACCAAGCGCGGCTTTCTGCGTCTTTTGCTCGACGGCGAAACGTACACGCTCGACGATATGCCGCAGCAGATACTCACTGAGCCTGTGGCGGGACACACGATCGACATCGTGATCGATCGACTCAAAAGTTCCGATGCGCAACGTTCGCGCTTGGCCGAAAGCTTTGAAGCGGCCGTCAAGGCGGGCGACGGTCGCTCGGCCTATCTCAGAATGGACACCGGCGAGCGCCGTGTGTTTCACACGCGCTATTGCTGCCCGGTGTGCGAAGCTACTGCACCCGATCTGAGCCCTGCGATGTTTTCCTTTAACAACGCGCTCGGGGCGTGTCCGGTATGTGAAGGTTCGGGTGAAATAGAACGATTTGATCCTGCGTTGGTGGTAAGCGACGCGCGATTGACGCTGCGCCAGGGGGCCGTGTGTGGCTGTACGCCGCAAAATCGAGCCAACTTTGCGGATCTGTTGACGGCCTCGCGCTTGCTGGGGTTCTCTCTGGACGTTGCGTTTGACGATCTTTCACAGGACGTTAAGGACTATGTGCTTTACGGCCCGAACAAGACGCAGCGTGAGGTGCTCGGCATGCCAGACTTTGAAGGTGTGATCACGCAGCTTGAAAAGAAGTGGAAGCGCACGACGAGCGAAGCGGTCAAAAACGGTATGCGCGTGCTGCGTCGCACTACCGTGTGCCCGGCCTGCGACGGGACGCGTCATCGAGCAGAAGTCAAAAATGTTTACGTGGGTGTACCCGACAACCGCATCAATCTGATTGAGATGCAGCGGCTACCGCTTCTGGAACTTGTAGAGCGTGTTGAAGGACTGGAGCTTGCGCCGGCCGCTGCTTGCGTGGCCAAACCCTTGTTTGATGAAGTTTTAAAGCGCGTGCGCTTTCTGATTGACGTCGGTCTGGGATATCTGACGCTTTCGCGCGAAACATCGAGCCTTTCGGGCGGCGAGGTGCAGCGCATTCGTCTGGCGGGTCAGCTCGGCGCCGGTTTGACGGGCGTGACCTACGTGCTCGACGAGCCGACCGTGGGGCTGCATCAGCGCGACACGGGGCGCGTCATCGACATGCTCAAGAAGCTCACGAAGGCCGGCAACACGGTTGTCGTGGTCGAACATGACCCCGAAATGATTCGCGCGGCTGACTGGGTGGTGGATATGGGGCCGGGAGCCGGTACACAGGGCGGCACGGTCGTTTGCCAGGGTGACGTCAAGGACATATGCGCGTGCGAGTCTTCCAAAACTGGCGCGTATCTGAGCGGACGACTCAAGATGCCGCAGGCGCCTCACAAGGTGTTTACCGCTGACTCCGAAGCTCTCGTCATCAGGGGCGCGTCGGGGCGCAACCTCAAGCACATCACGTGTCGATTTCCTGTGGGGGCCCTGGTGGCGGTCACGGGCGTATCGGGTTCGGGCAAGTCAACACTTGTCAACGAAACGCTCGGCCGCTTTATGAAAAAGCGTCTGCATCGCGCCAAGCTTCAGCCGCTTGATTTCGAGGAAATCGAAGGCGCTGATTATTTCGACAAGATCATTGAGGTCGACCAGAGCGCAATTGGTAAGACGCCGCGATCCAATCCGGCAACCTATACGGGGCTCATGTTGCCGTTGCGAGAAGTGTTTGCGGCAACACCTGCGGCTCTCGAGCGCGGGTACGGGCCGGGTCGCTTTAGTTTCAATACTGAGGGCGGCGCGTGCGAAGCCTGCGAGGGAGAAGGCCGTATCAAGTTCGAAATGGGCTTTTTGCCGCCGGTATATGTTGACTGTCCGGTTTGCCACGGACGGCGCTACAACCGCGAGACGCTGGAAGTGAAGTACAAGGGCAAATCGATTGCTGACGTGTTGGACATGACGGTAAGCGATGCGTTGCCGTTCTTTGACGTTCACACGCAGATCGTGCGCAAGCTCGAAATGCTAGAAGAAGTGGGCCTTGGATACATCGGTCTGGGCCAAAGCGCCGTGACTTTTTCGGGCGGCGAAGCGCAGCGCATCAAATTGGCCCAGGAATTGGCACGCCGCGACACGGGACGTACTCTCTATATATTGGACGAACCTACGACCGGGCTTCATTTCGAGGACGTGGCCGTGCTCATGCGCGTGCTGCGCCGTTTGACCGCGCTTGGCAATACGGTCATCGTGATTGAGCACAACACCGACGTGATTGCCGGAGCCGATTGGGTGGTGGACATCGGGCCTGAAGGCGGCAACGCTGGAGGTCAGCTTGTTTTTGAAGGCACTCCCGAAGATCTGATGAAGTGCTCCGAGAGCATCACCGGACAATGGCTGCACGCAACGGCCGACGGAAAGGCACCGAAAAAGCGCAGATGAGACCAGAAGTCAAATTTTTCGAGAAAGCAAGGGTTAACCCTTGTATAAGGAAAGTGTCAAACATCGAATCTTGGCTTTTTATGCGGGATAACCCGCAAATTGACGGTAAAAGGGTACAGTAAATTGACTCCTAAGCGATGAAAGTTTGATTTATATCAATATTAAAAACGTCTGAAAGGAGCATTATTCGCACATCAAAATCAAGGGTCAGGGTAGTAGTCTCTGCCCTCGATCCCATTCCATTAAAAAACTAAGGAAATCGATCATGACTCCCGACAACATCAAGTACGGTCATACCCCCACCGGCCCCGAAGTCATCGCCGGCGTGACCCTCAAGGATGCTAAGCGTGCCAGCAAGTGGCCTGCATACGTTGACGTGGCTCAGTCCGTCACCGGTGCCATCCTCGGCATCTTCCTGTTCTGCCACATGGCATTCACCAGCTCTATTCAGGTCGGCAAGGATCTCTTCTGGAACCTGATCCAGGTTTCCGGCGGTACCCCGATCTTCGGCCATGAACAGATCTGGCTGCACTTTTTGTTCGTCGGCATCATCACGCTCTGCGTCATCATCCACGCTCTGTGCGCTCTGCGTCGCTTCCCGACTTCCTATAAGCAGTTCCGTGATATCCGCGCCCACGTGAAGGTTGTGCACCACACGGATTCTTCTCTGTGGTTCATCCAGTTCGTGACCGCCATCATCCTCACCGGCATGGTGTTCCCGCACGTCATGGGCATGCTTACGGCTCCGTCCGAAATTGATCCCAACCTGTCGTCGGTTCACACCTATCACAATGGCCTGATCTGGACGCTCATCTTCCTGGTTGCCACCGAACTGCACGGCATGATCGGTCTGTATCGTCTGGCTGTGAAGTGGGACGTCATCAAGGGTCGCGCTCACGGTCTGCGCAAGGCCATGGTTGTGATCGCCTTCCTGATGATCTGCTGCGGCTCCCTGACGGCCTACACCTACTGGGGTTATGGCAAGGAACTCGTGGAATCCGGCAACGCCGCCACCCGTTACGTTCCTACCGTCAACTGGTTCGCCGACAAGTAATCCGAAGCTGTTTGCAGCAGCTCATCTCCCCGGGCTCCAGTCTCCTTACCCGGGGAGGCAACTTTAAAAGCCGAATTTCCTTTTTCCGGAAGTTCGGCTTTTTTATGCGTATGTGTCTGAGCTGAACACTGTAGATGCAGGCATGGGGGTTGATAGTGAAATTTTTATAAAGGTCCTGAATATTTTTGTTTTATTAGGGTTTATGCTAAGAACAAAGGGTTTTAGTGCACTTTTCTGTTGACTAATATCAAAACTCGATGATCTCTTAACAAAAAGAGATAACTTGAGTACGAACAACCCCGAGCAACAGTCGATACGGCCTTCTCGCCGATCTTTTCCCAGACAGTTGCCCTTCTTATTAGGAGGCAAACATGCACGAATCCAGTATTGAGATCGGCGCACTGGACAACAAGTCCAAGGTCATCCCTCTCATCCTGGGCCCCTTGCTTGCCCTGGCTCTTTATTTCATCCTGCCGGAATCTTATGTGAGCGCCAAAGGCGATCCGGTTGAACTGACGCACGCCGCTCGCGCTTGCGTGAGTATGGTGCTCTGGATGGCTATTTGGTGGTTCACCGAAGCTGTTCCGATTGCCGTTACGGCCCTTTTGCCGATCGTGTGCTTCCCGCTACTTGGCGTGGCGACCCCCGCTCAGACGCTCAAGGAATATTCCAACAGCACGATCTATCTCTTCTTGGGCGGCTTTTTGATTGCTGCCGGCATCGCCCGCTGGGGCCTCGACCGTCGCATCGCTCTGTACACGATACGTATCGTTGGCACCAAGCCCAAGCAGATCGTTCTTGGCATCATGCTCGCTACGAGCTTCCTGTCGGCCTGGGTGTCCAACACCGCTACCGCCGCCATGATGCTTCCGATCGCTCTTGCACTTATGGCCGTCGTTCGCTCCACGCGCATCGACAAGCCCATCGATAAGGCGGAACGCAACTTCGGTGTGTGCCTGCTTCTGAGCGTGGCCTACGGCGCCTCTCTGGGTGGTGTCTACACCCTGATCGGTACGCCTCCCAACGGCATTTTGGCTCGCTTCGTGGAACAAACATATGGCTCGCCCGTAAGCTTCCTTGACTGGCTCAAGATCTCGTTTCCGACGATGACGATTCTGATCATCGCGACCTATCTGTTGCTCGTGCACGTGCTCTTCCGCGACCAGCCCGGCGAACTGCCCGGAGGCAAGGATTGGGTCAACAGCGAAATCAAGCATCTCGGTCCGCTTACCCGCGGCGAATGGACAGTTCTGATCGTGTTCGTGGTTGCGGCACTGCTGTGGACGTTCGGTCCCGTGTTGCGCGGCCTTGAAATCGCCGGCACCAAGCCCTTGAAGCCGCTGAGTGACACCGTGATCGCCATGGGCGCCGGTATCATCCTCTTCATCATCCCCGTGGACGCCAAGAAGGGCATCCATGCTCTGGACTGGTCGAGTGCCGCCAAGGGCGTGAGTTGGGACGTGCTGCTGCTGTTCGGTGGTGGTCTCGCGATGGCTGCGGCTATCCAACGCACCGGAGCGGCTGATGCGGTGGGCGCTGCTGCGGTGGCTCTGGGCGGTCTGCCCGAGTGGGCGATCGTGGGCGGCGTGTCAACTCTGGCTTGCTTTGCCTCGGAATTCACCTCCAACACAGCTCTTGCTGCGACCTTGATGCCGCTTGTGGCCGCTGTGGCCGACTCCATCAACGCCAATCCGCAGTCTCTGCTGATTGCCGCCACGATGGCAACGAGCTGCGCCTTCATGATGCCGGTGGGTACGCCTCCCAACGCCATGGTGTTCGGTACCGGCCGCCTGAAGATAGGCGACATGCTGCGCGCAGGCTTCTGGCTCAATGTGGTCTCGATTATTGTGATCTCGATTGCAGTGCTGATCATTGATCCGGGTATCATTCCCGTGACCTAAACAAAACTGATTCAACCATCTGCTTCGCACCGCCGCACTCGGGGAAAAATTCTCTGGGTGCGGCGGTGTGTCGTTCCTGCAACGGCTCTTAACAAAAACCGACGTTTAAACGGTTCGTTTAGCTCTATAATTAAAATGCTATGAAAAGCATGTTAATTCCGTTCCTATCGTCTTTTCATTTTTTGCGGTAATGACCTATGACGCTGCGCTCTGTTGTTCTGGCTATTTTGAGTCTGTTGGCGCTGATTTTCTTGATCCTCAATTGGCAGGGAATCACGGCCTCCGTGCCTGTCAATCTGATCGTTGAAGAAATTCAGGCTCCGCTGGGACTGATCCTGTTGGTGATTCTCGGCGGGCTGTGGCTCTTCGGCATCGCTTGGGCTTTGATGCAGCAAGCTTCTACGCTAGTTGAGATTCGCAAGGCATACAAGGAAGCAAATGCCAACAAGTCGCTTGCCGACCATGCGGAACAGTCTCGCTTGGAGCAGACCAAAGAAAGCTTGCGTCAGGAAATGGTCAAGAACCGCGAAGAGCTTCTTGCTGGCATTAAGGCGGCTGTTGAGGTTCCGACGACCAGTGCCGTCAATGCTCAAAAGCGGCTGGAAGCCGTAGAAAAAGCGCTTGAAAAGCTATCGCTTCGAATCGAGCAGATTGCGGACAAAGCGCAAATCGGACCGGCGCCTGAACTGCCCGCGCCGGAACCTAAGAAGTCCGGCTTTTTCGGTTTTTTAGGGGGTAGTAAACCGAATAAGGAAGAGAAGTCGCTGAAGCCGACCGAGCCGGACGCAAATTCGGTCGTTGAAGCGCCGAGCACGGCGCCGGCGCCGACGGCTGAGTCCGCACCGGCGCCTGTATCCGCACCTGCCGCAACCGACAATATCAAGGAGGAGGTTGCTCAGCCTGTTGTGCCGGCAGCTAAATCCAAAGACGGTTTTTTCAAAAAAATGTTCCATTCGTAAGGCGAGGTTTTTATGTCCGGTAATGTTTACCGCTACCTGGATACGCTGATCACTGCCGGGTCGTTTTCCAAAGCGGCGCGGGTGTTGCAAATCTCTCAGCCATCCATTTCACAATTTGTGCATCGTCTGGAAACGGAAGTCGGCACTGAGCTTGTGGATCGCACCGCAAAGCCTCTGCGACTCACCTATGCCGGCGAGTGCTTCATGCGAACCGAACGCGAAATTGAGCAGTTGCGTTCGATGCGCTCCCGACTGATTGCTGATATTGACGAAGGTGTTCGAGGTCATGTCACCATCGGTTCATCGCACTACCGTTCTACGTTTTTCCTAGCCGAAGTGTTGCCGATTTTCCGCCGAGAATATCCCGGCGTGACGGTGTCGCTTGCCGAAGGTACGACCAAGGAGCTTGAGGACTTTGCTTTCGATGGTGTCACCGATCTCAGTTTGGTGATCGCGCCTTTGTATCGCGACGAGCTCGAATATGCCGAGCTGTTCCGTGAACGCTATCTGTTGGCGATGAGCCCCGAGGCGCGTGTGGCAAAGACTGTGCCGCAGCCTGCCTCCGGCGGCTACGCATCGATGCCGTTCAATCGTCTCAACGGTGAGCCCTTCATCACGATCAAGCAAGGCCAGAAATTCCGCAATCTTTACGAAGACCTGTGCCGTGCAACACGCACAACGCCCCGCGTGATGCTTGAAAGCGAATCACCCGTTGCCGCGCTTCATTTGGCTAGCGCTGGTCTCGGCGCAACGTTTGTCACACAGACGCTTGCCAAACGTTGCCGTCCGGCTCAGCCTGTGCGCTACTTCACGATTGAGCCCGCTCGCCCTGATCGCATGGTTGTGGCGGCGTACCGCAAAAACGGCTATCTCACCAAGGCCGCGCGCAGCCTCATCGAAGTCATGCGCCGTGTAGCTGAAACCGAATTTGCCGACGGTTAGCCAACAAAAAAGCCGTCCAGCGAGCTAAAGCGAGACGGCTTGACATTCAAGTAAAACGGGCGTTTCTCGAAGCTTCGGAGACGCCCGTTTCTTCATCAATCGATGTATTCGGTCTTTTTGATCACTTCTTCAACGATCGGAGCCTTACGCTCGTTAAAGACTTTCTTGTTCTGTTCGAACAGATTGCCGCCGTGGGTGTCAATCGAGACGATCAACGGGCCGAATTCCTTCACTCGCATGACCCAAAGCGACTCGGGCATACCCAGTTCCGGCCACTGCACGTCTTCGACTTCTTCGACGCACTGAGCGGCCAGTACCGCGCAGCCGCCCGGAAAGACGCAGTGCAGCGCCTTAAAGCGGGTGCAGCCTTCGACCGTGTTGGGCCCCATGCCGCCTTTGCCGACGATGAGCTTGACGCCGGTTTGCTCAATGAATTCCTTCTCGAACTTTTCCATGCGCATGGAGGTGGTCGGACCGATGGAAACGACCTTGAAGCCGCTGCCGGAAGTCTGATCGGGCACCATGATGGGGCCGGCGTGGAAAATCGCCTTGCCTGCCAGATCGACGGGGATCTTGCGGCCGTGCTTGACCAGGCGCGTGTGAGCGCAGTCGCGGGCCGTGATGAGATAACCGTTGAGATAGATAATGTCGCCGATGCGGATGTCTTCGAGGTCCTCACTGCGAATCGGCGTCGTCAGAATTTTCTTGCTCACAGCGTGACTCCTTTATGCGAGATCATTTCATAAGACATATCGGCGTTAAATCGAATGGTTGCGCGGCGATGGCCCCAGCAACCTACCGACAGGCCGACGGCAAGGCACGAGGGGTGACGCGCAGCCTGCTCGACGTGAACCCCCATCACGGAGAGCGCACCGTTGAGCCCGCCCGGGCCAATGTTGATGTCGTTGAGACCCTTTTCGATGATCTGTTCGAATTCCGCACCGCGCGGATTGCTGTTGCGTGAGCCGATCGGACGCATCAGCGCTTTCTTGGAGAGGTTGGCAGCCACTTCGACGGAACCTGCAATGCCGATGCCCACGAGAAGCGGCGGGCAGGCGTTGATGCCGCGATCGCAGATGTTGTCAAAGACGAAACGCACGACGCCTTCGTAGCCTTCAACCGGCATCAGGACCTTGGCAGTGCCAGGAAGCGAGCAGCCGCCGCCGGCCATGTAGCCGTGGATGGTGCACTGATCCGATCCCGGAATGATTTCCCAGTCAATCCAGGGAATGCGTACGCCCGTGTTGTTGCCGGTGTTCTTCTCGTCGAAGATCTGAACTGCGTTGTGGCGAAGCGGGGCTTCCTTGGTGGCGCGGATTGTGGCTTCACGCAAGCATTCCTGCATCTGACCGATGAGCGGGAATTCGGAGCCGCATTCGATCCAATACTGAATCACGCCGGTATCCTGGCAGAAGGGAACGTTGAACTTGTCGGCGAGTTCGAGGTCCGTAAACATGGAGTCGTACATCACCTTGGCAAGCGGCGTGTCTTGCTTCGTGCGCATTTCCTTGAGCTTGGCAAGCACGTCGTCGGGCAAATGCTTGCCGAAGTACGCCGTGAACTTCGCCATGGTGTCAGTGAAACGGGTACTCAATTCCGTTTTGTCCATTGCGTTTGTCTCCTCGCGCGGGCCAGCGGGATGTGACCGCTGCGCAGCGCGTCTGGTGGGGTGAAATCAAGGGAGGCGGGCCTTCCTACTTTTGGTGGAATTCTTACGCCTTTTGATTGATAAATCAAATGCTTCACAATCTATAAATATAATAATCAAGTATTTATCGGAATATGTAATTCGTTGATTTGAAAGGATAAAATGCTAGAGTTGAAAATGGAGCAGAAAGAAACAGAAGACATGAAATACCACTAATTGGGTAAATAACGGACGAAAAAAAAGCGCCTCGTCTGGGAGACGAAGCGCTTGAAAGCAGACGCGTGAAGACGATCAGCAGGCGTGATAGGACGTTACGCGTTCAACTTCTTCTTTGGCGCCGAGGAATACAGCCACACGCTGGTGCAGCTTTTCAGGCTTGATTGAAAGGATACGTTCATAGCCGTTGGTGGCGCGGCCTCCCGCCTGTTCCATCAGCCAGGACATGGGGTTGGCTTCATACATCAGGCGAAGCTTGCCGGGCTTGGAGGGATCTCGGTTGTCTTTGGGATACATGAAGATGCCGCCGCGGCACAGGATGCGATGCACTTCGGCGACCATGGCAGCGACCCAGCGCATGTTGTAGTCTTTGCCGCGAACGCCGGTCTTGCCGGCGAGTAGCTCATCAATGTAGCGGGCCACTGGGGGCTCCCAGTGACGCTTGTTCGAGCAGTTGATGGCAAATTCTTTGGCTTGCTCGGGCACCTGCACATTGTCGTTGGTGAGGATGTAAGTGTTGGTGCGGGGATCAAGCGTGAATATCACTACGCCGCGGCCGAGCGTGAGCGCCATCTGCGTCTGCGGACCGTACATGATGTAGCCCGCAGCAAGCTGACGGTCGCCGGGCTGCAGGAAGTCGGCGTCTTCGGGCGCGGTGGCGTCCTCATGCGGATTGGGCAGAATCGAGAAGATCGTGCCGATCGAGACGTTGATGTCGATGTTGCTCGAGCCGTCGAGCGGGTCATAGCAAATGAGATAAGGACGGCGATCTTCGCAGCCCGCGGCCACACAATGATCCATTTCTTCGGAGGCGCAGGCAGCGACGACGCCCGAGTCAAGGACAGCTTTGGTAACGATGTCGTTGCTGATGACATCAAGCTTCTTTTGCTCTTCACCTTGAACGTTTTCACTGCCGGCCATGCCGAGCACCCCCATGAGGGCTCCGCAGGAGACTTCTGAGCTGATTTCCACGCCGCAGGCAGCGACGGTTTCAATCAGTCGGGCGAGTTTTTCATCAAGACCGTTGGCCTTGACTTCGTTGGCGAGCATCTGGCTCAAAGTAATCTGTTGCATAACGCTTCTCTTTTTTCGAGCAGGGACTGATTAGTATGTATTGAGTGCTTTTTCGACCACTTCGCTTACGCCAGCCGACAGGTTTTCCGAACGGGCAACCTTGGTGAGAGCGGCGTGCATAAGGCGAGCGAGTTCCGGCGTATAACGGCGCCAGTTGTCCAGGGCGCGTGCCAGACGAGCCGCTACGTGGCTGTTGATGGCGTCGAGCTGCAGCACCGTGTCGGCCCAGAATTCGTAGCCGGCACCGTCGGGACGGTGGAATTCGGGTTCATTCGCAACAAAGAACGTGTTCACGAGGGCGTAAACGTTGTTGGGGTTCTTCATCGAGAACACCGGGCACTGCATGAGCGACTTGATGCGGTCAAGCACCGGGCATTCGTTAGGATAGACGCGTGCCGTTGCCTGAACAGAGAACCACTTGTTGATCAGAAGCGGTTCGTTACCCCAAAGCTTGCCGGCAGCATTGAGCACGTCAATCTTGGCCGGGCTCTGACTGTTGACGATCATGCGCAGTGCGGCCAGACGATCCGTGAGGTTGTCCGAAAGCTCGAACTGATCTCGTGCGTCAAGTAGTGCTTTGGCGTTGCCGCCCGCAAGCAGGTACTCGAGCGTGAGATTGCTCAGAGCGCGCTTTCCGGCTTCCTTGGGATCGAAGCGGTATTCAAGCGTCATGTTGCGCATGTTTTCGGTGCGCAGCGGTTGGCCGAGCTTATGCGAGAGCTTGCGACCGATCGTCTCCATCACGAAGATGCGAGCCTGACGGATTGCCTGCGGATTGATCATGGCGCGGTGGGCGGCGATGGTTTTTTCCGAGGGAAGCGTGAGCACCGTGGCGCGGTATTCAGGCGAAAGATTCGTGTTGGTGAGGATGCCTTCGAATGCCGAAATGAGTGTGCCGTGCACGTCGGGCTCAACGCCGTTTTCAATCATGTCGACGACTTCGTTCAGAACGGTAAGCATCAGACGCTCGAAGGCGTCCGCGCGGTTAAAACCGTCGGAGTCGTGTAGCGCGAGGAACTGCAGTTCCTGCAGCGTGTAGGCGTAGTCGAAGATCACGGGGGCCGAGAAGTCGCGCCCCAGAGAGAGCACCGGATTTTCGGTGATGCCTTCAAACGTCCATTCATCATCGGCCGATTCCAAAACAAGCTTGGCGGTGGTGACGGGTTCGTCGTCGGAGCCGAGGAGCTTCAAGGGAAGGTCCTTGCCGTCCTGACCGATCAGGCCCACGAGAATCGGAATGACAAGGGGATATTTGTCGGGCTGTCCCGGGGTGGGCGGCGTCGATTGCGAAGCACGGATCGTGAAGGTGCAGTCGTCCTGATTCCAGTTCGTTTCCACGGAAACACGCGGCGTGCCCGCCTGCGACCACCAGAGGCTGAAGTTGGAGAGATCAACGCCGTTGGCGTCTGCCATTGCTCGGATGAAATCGTTGCAGGTGACGGCCGATTCGTCAAAGAGCTGAACGTAACGTTCCATGCCCTTCTTGAAGCCTTCTTTGCCGAGCAGCGTCTGCAGCATGCGGATCACTTCGGCGCCTTTTTCGTACACGGTCATCGTGTAGAAATTGTCGATTTCACGGTAGCTTTCCGGACGAATCGGATGCGCCATGGGGCCGGCGTCTTCCGGGAACTGACCGGTACGCAGGGCGCGCACATCGCGGATGCGCGCCACGGCCCGGCTCGATTCGTCGGGTTGCATGTCAGCCGTGAATTCCTGCTCGCGGAACACCGTAAGGCCTTCCTTGAGCGTCAACTGGAACCAGTCGCGCAGCGTGATGCGGTCGCCCGTCCAATTGTGGAAATACTCGTGTCCGACGATCGACTCGATGTTTTGGTAGTCGGTGTCGGTGGCGATGTCGGGCGAAGCCATCACATAGCGGGAATTGAAGATATTGAGGCCCTTGTTTTCCATGGCACCGAAATTGAAGTCGTCGGTGGCCACGATCATGAAGCGGTCGAGGTCGAGCTCAAGCCCCCAGCGTTCTTCGTCCCAGGTGATCGCCTTCTTGAGGCTTTCGAGCGCGTGCTCGGAGTTGGGATAGTTCTTTTCTTCCGTCCACACTTGCAGCAGCACTTCGCGGCCGCTCTTAGTGCGGATTTTTGCTTCGCGCGCAACGAACTGACCGGCTACCAGAGCAAAGAGATAGCAGGGTTTCTTGAAGGGGTCTTCCCAGCGCACCCAGTGGCGGTTGTCGGCTTCTTCTCCTTCGGCGACCAGGTTTCCGTTGGAAAGCAGCACTGGGTAGAGCGTCTTGTCGGCGTGGATCGTGACGGTAAAGCGGCTCATCACGTCGGGGCGGTCCGGCCAGTATGTGATGTTTCGGAAGCCCTGGGCTTCGCACTGACTCATGAACGCGCCGCGGCTCATGTAGATACCTGAAAGCGACGTGTTGTTGACGGGGACGATGCGGTTAACGATCGTGATGGTCGACTGCTTGGAAATGCCCTTGATGGTGAGCTGGCCCGGGCTCATTTGATAGCGTTCGTTTGCCTGCTGGCCGTCAATGAGGACTTTTTCGATGAAGAGATCGTGTCCGCCGTCGAGCACGAGGTCTCGGGTGGCAGCGCCGCGCAGCGGCGTCACAACCATGGTAGAGGTGACCGTCGTGGACTCGGGATTCAAGACGAAATCAAGTTCGACCGAGTCGATGCTGTGAGAATAGGGACGATAGTCCTTGCGGTAAACGGTGGTGTGTTCCTGAGACTGCATGGAGACTTTCCGAAGGCTGACAAAAGCCGGCCGTGACAAATACTAAGCGCTCGACTTTTGCGAGCCGAGACAAATCAACACACGATTGTACCGCGCCTGCGCCCAGCGCAAAACAAAGAAAAACGCCTGCACGCGGCAAAGGCGAGCAGGCGTTGTAAGCCGAAATGTCGATCGTACGATTATTCGTACTTGTGGCCGGCCGTGCTGTGGCAAGCCACGCAGTCGGTCTTGGGCTGATCGGCAAAGGCCTTGTGCATCGGAGCAACCATCGGCTTGGCCGGGTTGACCTTCATGTTGCCGATGTCATGGCAGCCGCGGCAGGTGACGTAATCCACCGAGACCATCCACTTCTGAACGGATTCGGCCATTTCTTCACGCTTTTCGATCTGCTTTTCGGGCGTGCTGAGTGTGCCGCGGATTTCACCCCACAGAGAGTTGGAACCGGAAACGGCCTTGTGCCAGAGCAGGCCCACAACCTGAGCCTGGCTGATGGAGTGCACGGATTCATACTTCAGGTGGCAGTCCACGCATTCGGCTTTGGCGCCCGAGAAGGTCTGGGCGTGCTGTCCCTTCTTGTAGGAAGCGTAGGCCGCGTCCATCGAGTGGCAGAAAGTGCCGCAGAATTCGGTGGAGCCGGACCAGTGAACCACGGACGTACCGGCGCTTACGAGTGCCACACCGATGACAGCGCCGACCAACACGAGGCCGGCACCATACCATTTGCCGTTCTTATTGAAAGCCATCAGAAAATCCTCCTTATTGGTTTGTTCTTGCTCTTTGCTGCCGGCGGGTTTTTGTGAATAGGGGGGTTATTTCCGCATGTTTGGCAGTCAAAGTCTCTGCGGTGTTCCAGGAATGTCGTCCGCAGAAAGCAAGTAAGGACAGGGACATTCGACCGCGAGGTTAGGCCGCAATCATAAACCGCGCTTAAGCAAACCTGAAGCGAGAAAACAGTCTTTGCTTTGACTTATGTCAAAAGGCGTTTGGGCACGGCCAAGTGGCCTAATTCCTTTCTAGGACTTCCTACTTAACGCAGATCCCGCTTGTGAGGGAGTTAGCCGCAAGCGGCCTGCCCGAACGAATGAATTGGCCTAGGCGATTTGCGCAACGACCACGGCCTGTGCGGTGACGAGAGCTTCAGCGTGATCGCCTAATTTCAAACCGTGACCGGCTCGTGCAAAACCCACGAGCGACGTACCGCCGGCAAGACGCAGCGTGATTTCGCCGCCCTTGTCCTGACGGGCACTGCGAATAACCGTTCCCGAGATAACGCTTGAACCTTTCACGGACTCAATGCGGTGCGCGATTTCGACGCTGGTGGCTTTGAATAAGGCCAGAGCCCTTTCACCCTGGTTCAGACCAAGCAGCTGGGCGCTTTCCTGCGTGAGCGTAGCCTTGAGCGTGTTGACGTCGTCGATGCGCATGTGAACGCGAACCAGAGCGGGGCCGCGGGCGATGTGCATGACTGTGACTGGGAATTGGTTGCGCATAGAGGTGCGCAGAGTGGCCGAACTCAAGGGGACAAGTTCGGGGGTGACGCGGGAGGCGAATTCCATCAGGACGGCTTCGCGTGCTCGCGTGAGCTTTTCGGAGAGTTCAAGAACGGTCAGACCGGAAGCGGTGAGTTTCGTTCCGCCGCCCTTGCTGCCGCCTACTTCTTTTTCGACTAACGGAACGCCCGCAAGGTTGGTGAGCGTTTCGAGCGCCTGCCAGGCAGCTTTGTAAGAGACGTTGGAGAGGCGAGCCGCTTCGGAAATCGAGCCCGTTTCATGGATGCGACGCAAAATGTTGATGCGCTTGTCGACGAGCTGCTCGAGCTGGCGCGTAAGCGCAATCGGAGCGGCAACGAGCTGCGAAGTCGATTCATCTTGGTGTTCAGTGTCGGCGGATGTCATAAACATTCTTCCCTAGTAGGCATTTTCGCTAGTTTACGGCAAGAGTGCCGTTGGTGTTTCTTACGGTATTCACAAATGTGATAACGTTGCGCTATTCAAATTTTGAATGGCCGCAGATGTCTTCTGACGCCTGCGGTTGAATCTTGGACAGACACTTCATCTCTAGGAGAGAAAACATGAAACTCGTCAAGACCGCCGTTGCCGCCGCACTTCTTGGCACTGTTTTCTGCGTGAGCGCTGCCGAAGTGCATGTGGCTGTGGCCGCCAACTTTACGGCTCCGGCCAAGGAACTGGCACCGATTTTTGAAAAGCAGACCGGACACAAGCTGGTTCTGAGCTTCGGCGCCACTGGTATGTTCTACGGCCAGATCAAGAACGGCGCGACCTATGACGTGTTGCTCGCCGCTGATGCCAAGACGCCCAAGAAAGCAATTGACGAAGGCTACGGCGTCAAGGATACGAGCTTTACGTATGCCGTCGGCAAGCTTGTGTTGTGGAGTGCTGACGCCAACAAGGTCAAGGACGGCAAGGCTCTGCTTGCTTCCGGCGACTTCAATAAGTGCGCCGTGGCCAATCCTAAGCTGGCTCCCTACGGTCTGGCGGCTCATGAAACCCTCAAGTCTCTGAATCTCTTTGACAAGGTGAGCCCGAAGTTCGTGGAAGGAGACAATATCGGCAAGACCTTCAACTTTGTGAGGACCGCCAACGCCGACATCGGCTTTGTGGCTCTGAGCCAGGTATACAAGAACGGCAAGATCACCTCGGGTTCCGGCTGGATCGTTCCGGCTGAACTCTACGGCAAAATCGCTCAGGATGCCGTGCTCCTGAAGCAGGGTAAGAATCAGGACGCAGCCAAGGAATTCCTGAAGTTCCTGCAGGGGCCGGAAGCTGCTAAGGTGAAGCTTGACTACGGCTACGGCGACAAGTAATTTCGCTGACAGCACCTTCAAACCCGGTACGAAAGAGGACAAATGGAAGCCATTTCACTTGAACCCGTCTGGTTGAGCCTGAAGCTGGCGGCGGTTACTACGGCATTTCTGTTGGTACTCGCTACGCCGCTTGCCTGGTGGCTTGCCCGCACCAAGAGTGCTTGGCGCGCGCCGATCAGTGCCATCGTCACGCTACCTCTGGTGCTCCCGCCTTCCGTACTGGGCTTTTACATTCTGGTCGCAATGGGGCCTCACGGCCCCATCGGCCAACTCACGCAGTCGCTCGGATTGGGTCTGATGACCTTTAATTTCTCCGGCCTGGTTGTGGGTTCCATCATTTACTCGCTGCCCTTTGCCGTGCAGCCGCTGCAGGGTGTTTTCGAGTCCATCGGCAACCGACCGATGGAAGTCGCGGCAACCTTGGGCGCCAAGCCCCTGGACGCCTTCTTTTCCGTTGTGATTCCGCTGGCTCGGCCGGGCTTTCTGACCGCCATGGTTTTGACGTTCGCTCACACCATCGGTGAATTCGGCGTGGTGCTGATGATCGGCGGCAATATCCCGGGCAAGACGCAGGTGGTCTCTACCGAGATTTACACTTTTGTGGAAGCCATGGAGTACGACAACGCGCATGTGCTCGCGGGCGGCATGCTCGTCTTCTCCTTCCTTGTGCTGCTCTTCGTGACGCTCTTTAATCGCCGTGCCAAGGCTGGCAATATTTCGGCGACGCCGGTGTAGCGTCTATTCCGTAAGACATTCAACTCTGAAACCGTTTTGAGTTTAGACATGGCCGACAACAGTGACGATCGCATTCGTCTGACGCTTTCACGAAGCACGGGTTTTATGTTGGACGTTGATTTGAGGCTTCCGAGCGGAGGCGTGACGGTGCTTTTCGGCGTGTCGGGCTGCGGCAAGACGACGGTGTTGCGGAGTGCGGCAGGTCTGGAAAAGGCTCAGGGCTACGTGCGTATCGCTGGCCAGGTCTGGCAGGATGACGAAAAGCATCTTTTTGTTCCGACATACAAACGCCGTATCGGGTACGTATTTCAGGAAGCCAGTCTGTTCGATCATCTCAATGTGCGGGAGAATCTGCGCTTCGGCTTGAAGCGAATTTCCGATGAGGACGGCGAAAAGCGTCTGGACGACGCGGTTGAGCTTCTGGGCATCGGACATCTTCTCGAGCGTCGTACCTCGGAACTCTCAGGCGGCGAGCGACAGCGCTGCGCCATTGCCCGTTCTCTCGCCATCAAGCCCACGGCGCTATTCATGGACGAACCGCTGGCGGCTTTGGATCACGCTCGTAGACTGGAGATCGTGCCCTGGATTGACCGGCTCAAGAAAGAACTTAATCTGCCGATTCTTTACGTGACCCATTCCGAAGAGGAAGTGATGCGTCTGGCCGACCGTCTTGCCGTGATTGACAACGGCAAGCTTATTGACAACGGTCCGGTTGCGGAAACTTGGTTGCACCTGATGCAGAAAAAGGGCCGCAAGGCGAGTCGTTTGCTTCTGGTGATGGGAACGGTCGAGGAACGCGACTCCGCTTGGAGTCTGATGAAGGTTGTAAGCGGCGCCATGCACTTCTGGGTGCGCGATACGGGAGCTGTGATAGGCAGCCTTGTACGCCTGATGGTCAATGCCGATGACGTATCGCTCTCGGTCACCAAACCTTCTCAGACTAGTATCCAGAATGTGTTTCCCTGCACGGTCGCAGCCATTGACGATGGCAGCGACCCCAGTCGCAAGGTGGTGCAGGTGCAGGCGGCAGGAACGGTCATCATGTCTGAATTGACGGCTCGTGCAGCGCACGAACTGCAGTTGCGTCCTGGCATGGCAGTGTGGGCGCAGGTCAAAACGATTGCAGTGCACTAAGCGCCGACAATTTGTTTGAAACCATTCCTATGATCTCCGCTCGGAGATCCTGAGATCGGCAAGCGGAGAACAGTTCGCAAAAGCGGCGATCAGTATTTGTCGAAGTATTCCTGAATCTTCTTCGGATCCTGAGTCTTTGTCAGGGCCAGCTGAAGAAGCATACGAGCTTTTTGTGGATTGAGAGCCTGCGAGAACAGGATGCCTTCTTCCTGCCAGCGAGCAACGGAAGCCGTCGTCGGACCGTTTTGGACACGAGCGGAGCGAACGACCGTTACTCCTTTTTTCATAGCATCAACAAGCCCAGCTTCTTCGCGTTCGGAAATCGATCCATTGCCGGTTCCGGCCGCGACGATGCCCTTGGCGCCAGCTGCTACTGCTGCGTCAACCAGAACTCGGTCGGCATTGACATGCGAATAGATGATGTCGACGCGCGGAAGCTTGTTGATCTTTTCGATGTCAAAGTCGCTTTTGTAAGTGTGCGGGCGAGTTGATTCCTTGTAGAAATAATTTTTGCCGCCGGCAATGTAGCCGAGAGCGCCCAGTTCGCCACCGCGGAAAGTTGCTACATTGGTGGTGTTGGTTTTGGTGACGTCACGAGCGTTGTTAATCACGTCGTTCATCGTGATGAGGACGCCTTTGCCGACAGACTGAGGATCCGCCGCAACGCGCACGGCGTTAAGAAGATTCATCGGGCCGTCAGCCGAAATGGCTGTTGCTGGACGCATGGCGCCGACAAGCACCACAGGCTTCTTGCTCTTGACGGTAAGGTTCAGGAAGTAGGCGGTCTCTTCCAGAGTGTCCGTACCGTGCGTAATCACGATGCCGGAAACTTTGGGATCCTTAAGGAGTTCGTTGCAACGTTTGGCGAGCTTCAAGAGGCCTTCGTCCGTCATGTTGTTGGAGCTTATCTTGAAGATCTGTTCTCCGGAAACATCGGCAAATTCCTTCATTTGCGGAACGGCCTCAATCAGAACTTGGATGCCTAAGTCGCCAGCCTTGTAGCCTGTCGTCTGCGTTGCGCTTGCGGCAGTACCGGCAATTGTGCCGCCAGTAGCCAAAATCTTGATCTGCGGAAGCGTCTGGGCTGAAACCGCGAGAGAGGCGCTCAAAGCAGCGCCGAGCAACGTTTTGATAAAAAGTCGCATAGAGGCTCCTCCTTTTCAACAAGGGTTAGCAGGACACGCTCCCAACGAAGCATCCTGAAATGCCACTTCCAACGACAAATCATAAGGCAAAAGGGTGAGCGAGCGCGGTTGTGCGGAACCAAAAGTGCGCGCAGGGCAAAAAGAATTCGGGGATTGCCTAGAATCTGGGTCAAAATTTGTTAATGCGTTGATTTTAAGCGGAAAATATTCCCGGTAAGATAAGAAAAAACCTCCAGCAGAATCCTGCTGGAGGTTTCTAAGTGGTGCCCGAGGAGAGACTCGAACTCTCACGCTTATTAGGCGGAGGATTTTGAATCCTCTGCGTCTACCATTCCGCCACCCGGGCAAAATCCAAATTTTTTACAAGAAACCTCCAGCCCGAAGGCTAGAGGTTTGAAATTCTGGGGTGGGAGATGGGACTCGAACCCACGACAACCGGAATCACAATCCGGGACTCTACCAACTGAGCTACACCCACCATTAAATTTTTACTTCCCGTTTCGCTTGGCCTGCCCGGCAGGATTCGAACCAGCGACCCTCGGCTTAGAAGGCCGATGCTCTATCCAACTGAGCTACGGGCAGATGCTGCTGTCAAGCAAGTGGTCGGGGTGAAGAGATTCGAACTCCCGACATCCTGCTCCCAAAGCAGGCGCGCTACCGGGCTGCGCTACACCCCGCGGGAATCACGCATTATAAGAAAACTTTCGACTCTTGCAAATTTTTTCGTGAAAAAAATTGGATTTCAGTCCGAGAGCTTTTGAGACAACGTTTGTCAGTGTCTGAAACGGGCAAAAACTTTGGTGAAAGTGCGGACGGAGTACGTCTTCCCGATACAATTTTCCCGCACTGAGGAAAGATCTTTGTTGCGTGTGCAGTGTTAAATAATCGCAGACAGTTATGACCGATATTCTGGAAAAAATTCTTGCCGTTAAAGCTCGGGAAGTCGAGTTGGCCAAGTCAAAGGTAGGGCTGCAGACATTGAAGAAGCAAGCGATTGCGCAAACGCCTGCCTGCGGTTTTGCCCGGGCGCTTCGAGTCAAAATGGAAGCCGGTTTGCCCGCCGTGATTGCTGAAGTGAAGAAGGCTAGTCCGAGCAAGGGGGTGATTTGCGAAAACTTCCGCCCGGTTGAGACAGGACTTGACTATGAAGCCCACGGCGCGGCGTGTCTGTCGGTGCTGACGGATCGGGAGTTCTTCATGGGGGCGAACGAGACCTTCGAGGCTGTGCGGAAGCGAGTTCAGATTCCAATGCTGCGCAAGGACTTTCTTATTGATCCCTATCAGGTTTATGAATCGAGAGCGATGGGGGCCGATGCTGTGTTGGTGATCATGCGGGCACTCAGCGATCAGAAAGCATCGGAGTTGACGGCTTGCGCTGTAGAACTTGGAATGGATGTGCTCGTTGAGACGCACGACGAAGAGGAAATTGCTCGTGCGCTCAAATTGCCTGGTACACCTATGATCGGCATCAATAACCGTAATCTTCGAACGTTTGAAACGAGCATTCGTCAGACGTTGGAACTCAAGCGGCTGATTCCGCAGGATCGATTGTTTGTGACTGAAAGCGGAATTCTTTCTCGGCAAGACGTTCACTGTTTGCGAGAAGCTGGGGTCGGAGCCTTTTTAGTGGGAGAGGCCTTTATGCGTGAGTCGTCGCCCGGGGCCGCACTGCAGCATTTATTCGGAGATTTTTGATGCATCGATTTGCAACTGACGGCATTGAAGCATCCTGGAAGACCGAGTTTGATGCGTTCTTTGGGGCGGAAGAAGGGAAAAATTTATTGGATTTTCTGCAAGACAGGCTGCAAGCCGGTGCTGTGATTTATCCGCCGGATCCGTACCGCGTGTTTCGACTCACGCAACCTCAGGATGTTCGTGTGGTGATTTTGGGGCAGGACCCGTATCACGGCCCGGGGCAGGCGATGGGAATGGCCTTCTCCGTTCCCGCCGAACTTAAGAATCTGCCGCCGAGTCTGAAAAACATCTTCAAGGAACTTGCCTTGGAGGGGGAAGGTGAACATTCAGCCGTAGGGGATTTGAGCTCATGGGTTCAGCAGGGGGTGTTGCTGATGAACGCGACGCTCACCGTTGAAGCGGGTGTGCCGCAGTCTCATGCCGGCAAAGGCTGGGAAACGCTGACGGATCGTCTGATTGATCGCGTGCTAGAAGAGGCTCGCCCTGTTGTTTTCATGTTATGGGGGGCATCGGCTCAGAAAAAGAAGGATCGCATCGAAACCGGTGCCAAAACCGATGTTTTGGTGCTTTCGAGCAATCATCCTTCTCCTCTGTCGGCACGTCGCCCGCCGGTGCCCTTTATCGGTTGCGGCCACTTTAAGGCTGCCAACGACTGGTTGGAAGAGCACGGACGCGGGCGTATTGAGTGGGTACCTCGAGCGTTTTCGCTGGTCTGACTCAATTTTGCGTTTTGCAACGTTCAAGCTCAAAAAAGGTGCACTTTTCCGGTGCAAAATCGGCGATAATTAGCGGATTCGTGGAAAAGCGGCCACAGAACGTCTCCAGTTTGTCAGGTGAGACGTTTATGACCCAAATTGGGCGGCAGCGTCTGTGCGTGTTTAAGGATTACAAGGAAATAGCGAATGTCCTTTGATTTTGCTCCGGAAATTGGTGAACCCACTACTTTCAACGCCTGCATCAAGGTGATCGGTGTGGGTGGCGGCGGCGGCAATGCCGTCGAGCACATGATTGACAAAAAGGCTCAGGGCATCACGTTTATTGCGGCCAACACGGACCAGCAGGCGCTCAATCGTTCCCGCGCCGACATCGTGATTCCGCTCGGCAAGACCGGCCTGGGTGCCGGTGCCAAGCCCGAAGTGGGCGCTGCAGCTGCCATGGACGCAACCGACCAGATTCGTGAATCGCTCGAAGGCACGCATCTTCTGTTTATCACGGCCGGCATGGGCGGCGGCACGGGTACCGGTGCAGCTCCCGTAATTGCCAAGATTGCCAAGGAACTCGGCATTTTGACCGTTGCAGTGGTCACGAAGCCCTTTGAATTCGAAGGTTCTCGCCGCATGCGCCAGGCCCAGGCAGGCATCGAAAACCTCAAGGAGCAGGTCGACAGCCTGATCGTGATTCTCAACGACAAGCTCGAAGAGGAAGTGGGTGACAATGCGACGATGGTGGAATGCTTTGCCGCTGCCGACGACGTGCTCTACAAGGCGTGTAACGGTATTGCTGAAATTATCCACACGCCGGGTCTGATCAACGTTGACTTTGAAGACTTGCGTACGGTGATGAGCGAGCGCGGTACTGCCATGATGGGTACGGCAACGGCTGCCGGTCCCGATCGTGCACGCGAAGCTGCTCAGCGCGCCATTGCCTGCCCGCTGCTCGAAGGCGCCAACCTTCAGGGTGCTCGCGGTCTGTTGGTTTACGTAACGGCTTCGGCCGATACGATGACGCAGGCCGAAGTGCGTCAGGTTATGACGGTCATGAAAAATTTCGTGAGCAAGGACGCTATTCAGCTTATCGGTACGGCCTTCGACAACGAAATGGGCGAAGAGTTGCGCGTTACCGTGGTGGCAACCGGCCTCGACCGTCCGGCTTCCGACATGCAGTCGCAGCCGTCGGTGAACGATCGTCCGCCCGAGGTGATTCTCTCCAATTCGACTTCAGTTCCGCAGCCTGCCGGTATGCCGCAGCAGACGGTTGTGACGGCTCCTCCGATGCACGCTGCTGCTCCGCAGCCGGCTTATGAACCGGCTCCGCAGCCGATGCGTCCGGCGACAGCCCCGTCCGAACCCGATGTGTGGGGCGGCTCCTCGAGCAGTAGCGATCCTTTCTCGATGGCAAACGTGCCTTCCATTCTGCGCAACAAGTGATTAGTCGTCGGGCATGATCAAGCAGCGAACGATCAAACAGACGGCCTCTGCTGTCGGCATCGGTCTTCACTCCGGCCGTAAAGTCAAACTCGTGATGCGGCCGGCGCCGCCCGATACGGGCATCGTGTTTCGCCGCGTCGACATCACGCCCGCGGTGGATCTTCCCAGCCGAGCCGAATCCGTCAATGACACGCGTCTGGCGACAACGCTTAACGAAGGCAAGGTTATCGTTTCGACGATCGAGCATCTGATGAGTGCTCTCAACGGTCTGGCAATTGACAACCTGATTGTTGAGATTGATGCGCCGGAAATCCCGATCATGGACGGTTCAGGCGCCACTTTCGTGTACCTCATCCGAAATGCAGGCATTTTGGAACAGCCTGTTCCGCGCCGCTTTGTTCGCGTCAAGAAAACAGTGGAAGTTCGCGACGGCGACAAGTGGGCTCGTCTAGAACCGCACAACGGCATGATTCTCGATTTTGCAATCGCTTTCGGTCATCCGGCGATTGATTCGACCGTACAGCATGCCGTGGTGGATTTGGGGCTCGAAACGTACGAGCAGGCGGTGAGTCGCGCACGCACCTTCGGCTTTGTCTCCGAAGTGGAACTGCTTCGCTCCATGGGGCTTGCTAAGGGCGGCACGCTTGAAAACGCCATCGTGATGGACGAATATCGCGTGCTCAATGTAGGTGGTCTTCGTTCCGACGACGAGTTTGTCAAGCACAAGATTCTGGACGCGATGGGCGACCTGTATGTTCTGGGGCATCCGCTGTTGGCGCGCTACGTTGCATACAAGTCAGGGCACGCGCTCAACAACCGACTGTTGCGCGCACTACTGGCCGAGACCGACGCCTGGGAAATCGCCGAGGTGAAAGCCGCACAGCGCCCCTTTAAGGAGGATGATGCGGCAGTGGCGCTTTAGGTGTGCCGATCGCTGTTGGCTTTTTCAAGCGCATTGGCAAGCGAAGCTAACGCATCTTTCAAAGCCGAGGGTTTCATGCTCTCGGCTTTTTTGCGAATGAGCTCCACGCTTTGGCCGGAGGCCACGCGCGGCGCTCCGAAGGCGAGGTTCTCCCGTAGTTGAAGCGGGGGCGTCGGAGGTTTGATGCGCAGGCTGATCGGATCGCGAAAGCCCGCATCTTCAAGTGCCATCTTCAGGCGCGGCAACATCTGTCGCAGTTTGGCGTGCTGTGCGGTGTTTTTGACCAGAATCACGACTTCGCCGTTTTCCCGCCGGATGTTGCGGATGTCCGTGAGGTCAAGTCCGACGTTGACCGATTTGGCGGCCGTTCGAAAGATGCGCGCAATGCGGCGCACGTCAAAGAGCTCTTGCCCGAGCGTTTCCGACATGCTGCGGTCAAGACTGATTTGCGCAAAAGAGCGCGCATTGGCGCGAGTGATGCGAACGTTGTCGGACATATCCAAAGACGGGAAACAGACGAACAAACACGGAAAGTGCCTGTGTAGTCTACAGACGACGCTGAAAAAGCGCTTTGTCGGAAAGAAAATGGCACAAATGTCGAAAATTTCCGAACCGAAAGACGACGGCGCTCTTGCTTATAATTACCGCCATTGTGCGAGCATGACATCGCAGGCGGTGTTGTGCCCATTTTTTGTACTGTCCAAGAGGCTTTTGCCGGCAGTGCACATTTAATCGGTTGATATATGTTTGATTCGTTTCTTACCAAGATTTTCGGCAGTCGCAACGACCGCTTGATTCGTCAATACCGCAAACGCTGCGCTCAGATCAATAAGCTTGAACCGGAAATTCAGGCGCTTACCGACGAGCAGCTTCGCGGCAAGACTGCTGAATTCCGCGAACGCCTGGACAAGGGCGAAACGCTTGACGCGCTGCTGCCCGAAGCATTCGCGGTTGTACGCGAAGCCAGTCGCCGCGTGCTGGGGATGCGTCATTTCGACGTGCAGCTTATCGGCGGTATGGTTTTGAACGACGGCAAGATCGCCGAAATGCGCACCGGTGAAGGTAAGACGCTGACGGCTACCCTTGCGGTCTACCTGAACGCACTTCCTGCCAAGGGCGTGCACGTGGTGACGGTCAACGACTATCTGGCAAGCCGCGACGCGGCCTGGATGGGACGACTCTACAACTTCCTCGGCATGACTGTGGGCACCATTCTGTCCCAGCAGGACACCGAATCGAAGAAGGCGGCATACGCGGCTGATATCACCTACGGTACCAACAACGAATTCGGCTTCGACTACCTGCGCGACAATATGGAGTATGAAGTCGGCAACCGTCGTCAGCGTCCTTTGGCCTACGCCATTGTTGACGAAGTGGACTCGATTCTCATTGACGAAGCCCGCACGCCGTTGATCATTTCCGGCGCTGCCGACGACAATACGGATCTATACAAGGCCGTGAACGAAATCCCGCCGCTGCTCACCCGTCAGGCCGACGAAAAGGGTGAGGGCGACTACTGGGTCGACGAAAAGGCTCATCAGGTGTATCTCTCCGAAAAGGGCCACGAAAAGGTCGAAAAGATCCTCACGGAACGCGGTCTGATCGCCAATGGCTCAAGCCTGTACTCGCCGCAGAACATTATCCTGATGCATCACCTGAATGCATCGTTGCGCGCTCACACACTCTTTTTCCGTGATCAGCAGTACGTCGTTCAGAACGGCGAAGTGATCATCGTCGACGAGTTTACGGGCCGTCTGATGCCCGGCCGTCGCTGGTCCGACGGTTTGCACCAGGCTGTGGAAGCCAAGGAAGGCGTGGAAATCCGTCAGGAAAACCAGACGATGGCTTCCATCACGTTCCAGAACTACTTCCGTATGTACAAGAAGCTTGCGGGCATGACCGGTACGGCCGATACCGAAGCTTATGAATTCCAGGACATCTACGGTCTGGAAACGGTGGTGATCCCCACCAACCGCCAGATGATCCGAATCGATCAGCAGGACAAGGTATTCCGGACTGAAAACGAGAAGTACGCGGCCATCATCGAAGATATTAAGGATTGTCAGAAGCGCGGCCAGCCCGTGCTCGTTGGCACTACCTCGATTGAAAACTCCGAACGCATCGCTCAGCTCCTCACCAAGGAAGGCATCGCGCACAACGTGCTCAACGCAAAGCAGCACGCACGCGAAGCTCAGGTCGTCCTGGAAGCCGGTCGCCTGGGTATGGTGACGATTGCTACCAATATGGCCGGTCGCGGTACCGACATCGTGTTGGGTGGCGGCATTAACCATCAGGTCGATGCAATTCTTGCCGACGACGCTCTTTCGGCCGAAGAAAAGCAGGCCAAGATTGATGCGCTCAAGGCCGAATGGCAAGTGCAGCACGATCAGGTTGTTGCCGCCGGCGGTTTGCGCATCATCGGTAGCGAACGTCATGAATCCCGCCGTATCGACAATCAGCTGCGCGGACGTTCCGGCCGTCAGGGTGACCCTGGTAGCTCCGTGTTCTATCTGTCGATGGAAGATCAGCTGCTGCGCATCTTCGGCGGCGATCGTATGCGTGCCATCGCCGATCGCCTCAAGCTCGAAGAAGGCGTGGCCATTGAGAGCAAGATGCTCACGCGCATGATCGAGAGCGCCCAGCGTAAGGTCGAAGGCCGCAACTACGATATCCGCAAGCAGTTGCTTGAGTTCGACGACGTTCAGAACGACCAGCGTCGCGAAATCTATCGTTTACGCAACGAGATTCTTGAGAGCTCCGACGTGAGCGAAATGATCAAGAATCTGCGCGACGGTTACTTCACGGATCTCTTCCGTGCTCGCGTGCCTGCTGAAACGGTGGAAGAACAGTGGGATCTCGACGGCCTGCTCGCTGAGCTCAAAAACAATTGGGGCATTGACATCGACATGAAGGGCATGCTCGAAGCGAGCAACGACACCACCGATGAAGACTTGCTCAACAAGCTTCTCGAAGCCGCTGCCGAGATCGAAAAGGCCAAGGAAGATCTGGTCGGTCACGATGCCTGGGCCGGTTTCTGCCGTCATGTTCTGCTGCAGGTGCTCGATACCACGTGGCGTCAGCACATCACCGCTCTCGACGCGTTGCGCCAGGGTATTTACTTGCGTGGCTACGCCCAGAAGCAGCCCAAGCAGGAATACAAGCGCGAAGCGTTTGCGATGTTCGAAACACTGCTCGATACCGTACGCGAAGGCGTCTGCCGCGTGCTTATGCATGTTCAGATCCAGCTGCCCGAAGAAGCTCAGCAGGCTGCACAGGCAAGTCAAGAGGCCGGTGAATCGCGCCTTGCGGATGCCAACGCTCAGCACGACGAGGCTCAGGGGCTCGACTTCTCGCATGTCGGCCGTAACGATCCCTGCCCGTGTGGTTCCGGCAAGCGCTTTAAGGATTGCCACGGCAAACTGAAGTAATTCGGCATTTGCCTCTGGTCTCCAATCAAACTCCTGCGACGGTTCTTTGTTTTCCGCTGCAGGAGTTTTTTTTCTGAGCGAAACTTGCCGAGAAAGCGTGTTTGCAGACGTTGGAGACGGCGGCATAATTCAAAGATGCGCTCGCAAGCGGGGCACCTCGAACCATCGCTTGCTTCAGCGATAAAAAACAACGATACAAGGAGTGTTTTCAATGGCGGTCAATCTTTCGGCTCCGGATCCGAAAACGATTTTTCCTGTGGCAGGTGTAGAGCTCGGCACGACGATGGCTTCTATTCGCAAAGCCAATCGGCGCGACATGATGGTGATGCGATTTACCCCGGGTACGCACGCGGCAGGCGTCTTTACGCAGAATCGCTTTGCGGCGGCTCCTGTGCAGGTGTGCCGCGCTCATCAGGCCGTGACCAAAAACGTGCGCGGTCTTGTGGTGAACACGGGCATTGCAAATGCAGGGACTGGAGAAACGGGGCTGGCCGACGCCAAGGCAACGTGTGAGGCTTTGGCTCAACTTCTTGATTGCAAGCCCGAAGAGACACTTGTGTTTTCCACCGGTGTCATCATGGAGCCTTTGCCGATGGATCGGCTTCTGGCAGGACTTCCCAAGGCGGTCGACAATCTTGCTCCGAACAATTGGATCGAGGCAGCGCAAGCCATCATGACCACCGACACCGTGCAAAAGGCGTTTTCCACGAAGGCGCTCATTGACGGTAAGCTCATCACGGTGACGGGCATCAGCAAGGGGTCGGGCATGATTGAGCCGCGCATGGCCACAATGCTGGGTTTTATTGCCACCGATGCGGGCGTGGCGCCGGACGTATTGGCCAAGGTCGCCAAGCGTGTAGCTGACGCGAGTTTTAACCGCATCACGGTTGACGGCGACACCAGCACAAACGACTCTTTCATCACTATTGCCACGGGACAAAGTGAACTTTCTATCGAAAGTGAGGACGATCCGCGTCTGGAAGCACTGGTCGGCGCGCTTACGATCGTGGGGCAACATTTGGCGCAATCCATGATTCGTGACGGTGAAGGAGCAAGCAAGTTCATCACGATTCAGGTGCAGGGTGCTCGCACGGAATCCGAAGCGTTGCAAGTCTGCTATGCCGTGGCTCACTCACCGCTGGTCAAAACAGCGTTCTTTGCTTCCGACCCGAACCTCGGCCGCATTCTGGCGGCCGTCGGCAACGCCCGCGTGGAAGATCTTGATGCCAATAAAGTCAATCTGTGGCTCGATGAGGTGCAGGTGGCCCGCAACGGAGGTCGTGCTGCAGAGTACAAAGAAGAGGATGGCGTGCGCGTGATGGCCAAGCCGGAAATCACGGTGCGCATTGACTTGGGGCGCGGATCGGCGCAAGAAACCGTGTGGACCACGGATCTTTCGCACGACTACGTTTCCATTAACGCCGATTACCGCAGCTAAAGCTATGTCTTCTGAAATTGATCTTGCAAAAGCCTTGGGACAGGGTGGCAACGAGGAGCTAGTGCGTCATCTTTTGATGCGCTTTTCGCAGTTGTTGCCTCCTCTTGCCGAGGACTTCGATTGGACGGCGCCGGCATACCGTTGGGTCAAACGCGCGTATTTGGGCACAGAACTCGGACGTCTGGAGCCGGTGCACGCCTTTGCATCCGTCGATATTGACCGGTTGCTGTATGTTGAGCGCCAGAAAAATTTGCTTTTGGCCAACACAGAGGCTTTCGTAAAGGGGCTTCCTGCCAACAACGTCTTGTTGACGGGAGCTCGCGGTACCGGCAAAAGTTCTCTGATTCGCGGGTGCGCATCGCGCTTTTTTGACCAAGGTCTGCGCTTGATTGAAGTCGGCAAAGAAGATTTGCGCGATCTGTTTGAAATTGTGGAGGCGTTAAGAAGCCGCAGCGAGAGATTCATCCTTTATTGCGACGATTTGTCGTTTGAATTGGGCGAAAGCGGCTATAAAGCGCTTAAAGCGGCACTCGACGGTTCGGTTGCGACCGGCGGCAGTCGGATTCTGGTCTATGCGACCAGCAACCGTCGTCATTTGATGCCGGAACCCGCAAGCGACAATCTCACTTCCAAACTGGACGAAAACGGGGATTTGCATCCGGGTGAGGTGCTGGAAGAAAAACTCTCTTTGGCCGAACGTTTCGGATTGTGGTTGTCCTTCTATCCCTTTACGCAAGCCGAGTACTTGCAGGTACTGGATCGGGCCTTTGAAGTCTATCCTGTGCCCGAAGCGGTTCGAACATCTGAAGAATTGCGCCTTGAAGCGTTGCAGTGGGCAATCGAGCGAGGGGGCCGCAGCGGTCGTGTCGCGATGCAGTTTGCCAAGCTTGTCAGTGCTCGCGAAGCGCTCAAAGGATAGAGAATTATGCGAGAAGTGACCGAAGTTGCCGTCGGCGTTTTGATCGATAAAGAGGGACGCTTTTTGATGGCCAGTCGTCCTCAGGGCAAGCCCTATGCAGGATGGTGGGAGTTCCCAGGAGGAAAACTGGAGGCAGGCGAAGCCGTGACCGAGGCTTTGAGTCGCGAATACGCCGAAGAGCTTGGCGTCAAGGTGAAAAAAGCGACTCCTTGGTTTGTGTTCGAGCGTGAATATCCTCACGCCTACGTGCGTCTACATTTCTGCCGCATTGTTGACTGGGAGGGCCAGCCTCAACCCCGTGAAGGCCAGACATTTCAGTGGTTTGAAACCCTCAAACAGGCTCAAACGGAAAAACTGCTACCTATGTGTTCGCTTGTGATCGAACGTCTGATGTTGTCTGATCGTGTCGCATTGGTGAAGACGCCTTTATCGCCCACGGTGGAGACTGACTTTGAAAAAAGCGGCGCAAAGGCTATTCTGGCGTCTTCATTTACGCCGGAAAAAGAGGCTTTAGCCAAACGGCTAGGAGTGCCGCTTATCGTCTGCCGACAGTGGTTTGAACAGCCGGAGGATGTTACTGCGGTCGACTTGCAGGAGTGGTTGGTCGGAGCTTTGCAGCCGACGGCTGACGCCGAGACGATTTTGAAGGCAGCCTCGCAACGGCTTCCTTTATACGTTGCGGCGTGCGAAACGGAAGAACAAAATGAACGATTGATGCAGCTAGGCGCGCAAGGCGTCTACGTTGCGATCTGAGAAAGGATAGAAGTCGAAATGATGGTGAAGTGCCCGACATGCAAGAAACTGCACGAGTACGACATGAATAGCCCCTGGCGTCCGTTTTGCTCGGAACGCTGCAAGCTTATTGATCTGGGGCAATGGGCGAGTGGCAGCTACGTGATCCATGGCCAGCCGGGATCTGCTGATCCGGATTTGATTGTAGAACAGCTCGAGAGGATGCAGCGCGAAAAGGAAGAGGAAGAGAGAGAAGGCAAGTGCAAGTAACCAGCTCAAAGGCCTTCGGTAAAAATGCAACACCGCCCGAGTCGGTTTGTAACCGAGGGCGGTGTTTTCGTATGCGGTTCGGTTGTGTCAGGCGGTCGGTTCGCCTTCGGCCATCTTCAGATAGAACTGGTGCAGCCCCTTGACCTTTTCTTCAAGGTCTTCAAGCGTGCCGCTGTTGTCGATCAGGTCATCGGCAGCCGCTACACGCTTGTCGCGGGAAATCTGCGTTTCAATGATGGCACGGGCCTGTTCCTCGCCGAGATGACGGTCGTAGACCAGACGGTTGATCTGTTCGTCTTCGCTCACGTCAATCACCAGGACGCGCTTGACGGCATCAGCCCAGCGGCCGCTTTCCAGAAGCAGAGGAACGGAAAGAATCACGTAGGGCGCCTTGATGCCCTTGAGTTGCTCGAACATCTCGCGCTTGATCATGGGATGCAGGATCGATTCGAGCTTTTCCTTTGCACGCGGATCCGAGAACACGATTTCGCGCATCAGGTCGCGTTTCATGCCCTGTGTGCCGATCATGTCGGCGCCGAAGGCCACTGCAATTTCGGGGAGGGCTTTTCCGCCGGGGCCCGTGAGTTCGCGGCTGATTTCATCAGCGTCAATCACCGGTACCCCTAGAGCGCGGAAAACATCCGTCGCCGCCGTCTTGCCGCAGGCAATACCGCCAGTCATTCCAATGATCATTGTCATACCGGGTCCCCTTGTAGTCTCGTCTCTCGGCACGCCGCATTGAGATTGAACTATTAAAAACGATCTCTCCGTGCGGTGTGTTCCTGACTCTATTCTAGGCGGTAGCGTTCTGAAATGGCGATTGTTTGGCGAAAACCAAAAGAAAAAAGGAGACTTCTTGCGAAATCTCCTTTTCAAAATCTGGTCGGGGTGAGAGGATTCGAACCTCCGACTCCTACGTCCCGAACGTAGTACTCTACCAGGCTGAGCTACACCCCGAATTTTCTGACCGTTGGCGCTTTATTTGTTGCGCTGAACTGTCAAGGCGAGGAACTGTACCAGAGATTCTTTGAATTGTCCAGAGGGAAGTGCAGATAATTTTTGTTTTCCTAACTCGACTTCCTGCTGAGCGCGTTCCAAACACTTCGGCAAAGCGCCGCTTTCAATCACGATTCGGCTGATTTCTTCAAAGTCTCCGTCGCCGTGGCGAACGGCTTCTCGGATACGCTCGCGCTTTTCGGGAGTGGTCATCCGCATGGCGTAGAGCAGCGGAAGCGTCACCTTGCCTTCGCGCAGATCTGCGCCCAAGTTCTTGCCGATGGTGGCAGCTTCACCTTTGTAGTCGAGGATATCATCGGCGATCTGGAAGGCGTTGCCCAGGTGTAAGGCGTAGGCTGCGCAGGCTTCTTCCATTTCGGGAGAGGCTTCAGCGATGGCTGCGGCCATGTGTGCGGCGGCTTTGAAAAGGCAAGCCGTCTTACGTTCGATCACGCCGAAGTAATCATCTTCCGTAATGTCGGGGTTGTGCGCATTGTTCATCTGCAGCACTTCGCCTTCGCTCAATCGGTTGGCGGCGTCGGCCAAGGCTTGCATAACCTTGAGGTTGCCCGCGCGCACCATCATCTGGAAGGAGCGGGTATAGAAGAAGTCACCGACCAGTACGGCCGTGCCGTTACCCCAGCGCGCGTTGGCTGTTTCGCGGCCGCGGCGCATTTTTCCCTCGTCAACAACGTCATCGTGCATGAGGGTCGCCGTGTGAAGGATTTCGATCACGGCACCGAGATAGGCGGCTTTTGCGGGGTCGGCCCCCATTGCGCGGGCCATCAGAATGAGCAGGGCGGGGCGCATGCGCTTGCCGCCGGCTGCTGTGATGTAGTGTCCCACTTCGTCGACGCGGGAAACGGCGCTTGAGACTTCGCGCATGATGATGCGCTCGACCTCGAGCATATCTTCGGCGATGGGAGCCAGAGCGCGGCGAGCGGCCGCTTTGATGTCTTCGGATTGGGACATGAGAGTCTTGATTTAAAAAAAGAGTCTGAAACGAGACGAGCAAACCAAAAAACGCGAACATGCGGCGTTAAAGCGTGCCGCGTCCCGCAGTGCGGGAGCCATTTTAGCGAGTCTCAGAGAAGTTTCATTTGCTTCGCGCGGTAGACGGCTTCAGTACGGGAGTGCACGTCAAGTTTGCGATAGATGTTTGCGGCGTGGGTGCTTACGGTTGATTTTGAGATAACCAGAATGTGGCTGATTTGAGAAAACGAAATGCCTTCGGCCAGAAGTCGCAGTGTGTCGAGTTCCCGAGCAGTAAGAGGATGTTTTTCGGGCATCTGTTGGCGCTGATTTTCCCGACTTTGTAGGGATCGCAATACTGTACTGGCGACGGCGGGACTGGCGGGCGAGCCTCCTGCCTGTAACACACGCAGGCAGGAGCACAGGTTCGTTGTTTTGTCGGAAAACAAAACATAGCCGTTGGCGCCACTTGTGATGGTTTGCATAACGATGTTGGCATCTTCGCAGTCGGAGGCCGCCAGAACCAAACAGTCAGGGTTGCGTTTTTGCGCGAAGCGGATGATGTCGGCGGGATTTCCGTCGGGCAGCATGCTGTTGGTGACGATGAAGTCGACCGGAAGGCGAGACAGAAAGGCCACGGCTTGGCGCTTGTTGCGCACGGCACAAAGGACTTCGAACGTTCCGTCACGAGAAACGTCCATACTATGAACCTTGCGCCAGTAAGAGTCCGGTTCGACGATCAAAACGGTGTGAGCCTGTGTTTCGCCGGGCGGGTTGCTGAAGGTGCTCATCATGTTAGACAAGGTGTGCCTGCAGTTTTTCGGTGTCAACGGCAAAACTACGGATGCCGGCGGCGAGCTTTTCGCTTGCAACCGCACTCATGGCAAGCGAAAGCAGAAAGTCGGCTTCCGAAATCGAGATCGGAGCGCTCTGCTCCAGTCCTTCGGTCGTGAGCGTGGGGAGCACCTGGGAAAAGGATGAGTCGAGTTCGTTCAGAAGCTTAGGCGAAATCGTGAGAAGGTCGCATCCGGCAAGAGCGAGGATTTCGCCTTTGTTTCTGAAGGATGCGCCCATAATTTGCGTCTTGCTGCCGGCTGCCTTCAGTCGCTTGTAGATGGCGGTCACGGATTGCACGCCAGGATCCTTGAGGCCGCTGTTGGCGGCTTCGTCCCAGCAGGCGCCTTCGGCGGCCTTGAACCAGTCGTAAATGCGGCCGACAAAGGGACTGATGAGGGTTGCTGAGGCTTGGGCGGCGGCTTCTGCCTGCGCCGTGCAGAAGATAAGCGTCATGTTGCAGTGAATGCCTTCTGCTTCGAGCACGCGAGCCGCTTCGCATCCTTGCCAAGTGGCGGCGATTTTGATGAGAATGCGTTCGCGGGAGATGCCCATGGCTTCGTACAGGCCGATGATGCGGCGCGCCTTGGCGATCGTGGCATTGGTGTCAAAGCTCAGGCGGGCGTCGACCTCGGTGGAGACGCGCCCGGGAATGTGTTCGAGAATGGCTGCGCCAAAGCCGGTAAGCACTCGGTCGATTCGTGCTTCGGCCGGTTCGTTGACGGAGCGGGCCGCTTCAAGAATATGCGTGTATTTTCCGCCCGTTGTAGCCTTCAGAATGAGCGAAGGGTTGGTGGTGGCTTCCGTGGGCTTGAGTTGCGCAATGGCATCAATGTCGCCCGTATCGGCAACGACCACGGTCATGGATTTGAGCTGCTCGAGTTCGCTTGCTTGCTGCATCGCTTGACCTTCTGAGAAAAAAGTCGAAATTGGCTCGGAGGTCGGCTCGAAAACGTCGGACGATTTCAACGCGCAAAAGCAGCGTTGAAGCATGCTTGAACCGATGATTTTGCAGGACGATTTCGTCCGATACAGCCTTGCCTCCAAGGTATAATGGATCAATTTTAGCCTGAGCTCCGGGAACTCTAAACCTCAGGCAAAACGTTTTGTCCCGGAAAATTTCCTGCGTTCGCTAACGGACGGGGAAATTGCCGGGACAGGCACAGATCCAATCGAGTCAGTTCAAGAACAAAGATAGGGAGGAACCTTGAGTCTGATTATCACAGATGCTCGTCCGCAAGCAGCCCTCGTGCTTGCCGACGGCGAAGTCTTTCTCGGACGCGGATTCGGTGCTTCGGGAAGCGTGACGGCCGAAGTTGTGTTCAACACGGCCATGACGGGCTATCAGGAAATCGTGACCGATCCGAGCTATACGGGTCAAATTGTCACGCTCACGTACCCGCATATCGGCAATGTCGGCGTCAATGCCCAGGATGAGGAAAGCGCCGCGGTCTGCGCCGCCGGCCTCATTATTCGCAGCGAAAGCCCGGTGGTGAGCAATTTCCGTTCCGAACAGAGTCTTTCAGATTATCTGCGTGCAGCAGGCGTTGTCGGTCTTTGCGACATTGACACCCGCAAGCTCACTCGCATCCTGCGAACCAAGGGTGCTCAGGCCGGCACGATCGTGGTGGCTGCAAACGGGACGCTCACGCCCGAGGAAATTGAGTCGGCCGCACGATCCGCCGCTCAGTGGGGCTCTATGGTAGGGCGAGATCTTGCAAGCGAAGTCACTTGCAAGGCTCCGTACGAATTCAAGGAAGGCACCTGGACGCTTACCGCCAACGACGGCACGCCCGGCTTTAAGAAGCTTCAGAACCCGACCTACAAGGTTGTGGCCTATGACTTTGGTGTCAAGCGCAATATTCTGCGCCTGATGGTTGACCGCGGCATTGAACTTACCGTTGTGCCTGCTCGCACTCCCGTAGAGGAAGTGCTCGCCATGAATCCCGACGGCGTGTTCCTGTCGAACGGCCCCGGCGATCCCGAGCCCTGCACTTACGCCATTGAAGCGGCCCGCGAATGCCTCAAGCGTCGCATTCCGCTTTTCGGCATCTGCCTTGGTCACCAGATCATGGGCTTGGCTTCCGGCGGCAAGACGCTCAAGATGAAGTTTGGTCACCACGGTGCCAACCATCCTGTGCTCGACAAACAGACCGGCCGCGTGAACATCACGAGCCAGAACCACGGCTTTGCGGTTGATGCCGATACGCTTCCGGACAACGTCGAAGTCACGCACGTCAGTCTGTTCGACGGGTCTCTGCAGGGCATGCGATTTATCGATGCCCCCGCCATGAGCTTCCAGGGACATCCGGAAGCCTCTCCCGGTCCGCATGACATAGAGACGCTCTTTGACAAGTTTGTCGAGCTGATGAAAAGCGCTCGAGCGTAAAGTCGCATCAAAGCTCTAGAGAAAGAAGCAGCATTATGAATGCAGTTGATCACGTCAAGTCCGCTCTTACAGATGCGCAAAGTGCGCTCGCCGCTTTGATTGAAAATGAGGCGACGCTTGAGTCCATCGCTCAGGCCGCGCACGCTATTGCCGAAAGCCAGCGTCAGGGAGGCGCCGTCTATTCCTGCGGCAACGGCGGCAGTCTATGCGACGCCATGCACTTTGCCGAAGAGATGACGGGACGTTATCGCCAAAACCGCAAACCTTACCGGGCGGCGGCCATTTCCGACGTCTCGCACATGGCCTGCGTCGGCAACGACTACGGTTACGAGCACGTGTTCTCGCGCTGGATCGAAGCAATGGGAACTGAAAAGGACGTGCTCGTTGCTATCACCACTTCGGGAACGAGCAAGAACATCGTGGCGGCTGCCAAGGCGGCGAAGGCCAAAGGTATGACCGTGGTGGCTTTGACCGGCAAAGCCGGTTCTCCGATCACCGACGAGGCCGACATCGCTGTGGTGACGCCGGCGGGGCGTTGGGCCGACCGCGTTCAGGAGCTGCACATCAAAGTGATCCACATTCTGATCGAACTCATCGAGCGTGAGCTCGATGCTCAGAACTACAACGAAGGCGCGTAAGACATGCCTAAACGTACAGACATCAAAACAATCATGATCCTCGGGGCCGGTCCGATCATCATCGGGCAGGCCTGCGAGTTTGACTACTCGGGTGCTCAGGCCTGCAAGGCCCTCAAGGAAGAGGGCTATCGCGTGGTTCTCGTCAACTCCAATCCGGCCACCATCATGACTGATCCGGTGATGGCCGACGCTACCTACATCGAACCCCTGAACTGGAAGGTGCTCGAGCGCATCATCGCCAAGGAAAAGCCTGATGCGATTCTGCCGACCATGGGCGGCCAGACGGCTTTGAACCTCGCGATGGACTTAAACCGCGAGGGCATTCTGGAGAAGTACGGAGTGGAGCTGATCGGCGCCAAGCCAGACGTGATCGATAAGGCCGAAGACCGCCAGCGCTTCAAGGAGGCAATGGAAAAGATCGGTCTGGAATCGGCTCGTTCCGGCATTGCCTATTCCATGGCCGAAGCTCTGGAAGTGCAGCAGCGCGTGGGATTCCCTGCCGTGATTCGCCCGTCCTTTACTCTGGGCGGCTCCGGCGGCGGCATTGCATACAACATGCAGGAATTCGTGGAAATCTGCGAGCGCGGTTTGGCGCTTTCGCCCACGCACGAACTGCTCATTGAAGAGTCGCTTCTAGGCTGGAAAGAGTACGAGATGGAAGTCGTGCGCGATAAGGCCGATAACTGCATCATCATCTGCTCGATCGAAAACCTTGACCCGATGGGCATTCACACGGGTGACTCAATCACGGTTGCACCGGCTCAGACGCTCACCGATCGCGAATATCAGCTGCTGCGCGACGCTTCCATTGCCGTGCTGAGAGAAATTGGCGTGGACACCGGCGGCTCTAATGTTCAGTTTGCCGTCAATCCGAAGAACGGACGTCTGATCGTCATCGAAATGAATCCGCGCGTGTCGCGTTCCTCGGCCCTTGCTTCCAAGGCCACGGGCTTTCCGATTGCCAAGATCGCTGCCAAGCTTGCCGTGGGCTATACGCTCGACGAGCTCAAAAACGACATCACGGGCGGTGCGACGCCTGCGTCCTTCGAACCCACGATTGACTACGTGGTCACCAAGGTGCCGCGTTTTGCCTTCGAGAAGTTCCCCCAGGCAAACGATCGTCTGACTACCCAGATGAAGTCCGTGGGCGAAGTGATGGCTATCGGCTCGACCTTCCAGGAATCCTTCCAGAAGGCTCTGCGCGGTCTGGAAACAGGCAAGGATGGCTTTACGCCGATTTCGAGCGATCGCGAAGAGATCGTGCATGAAATCAGCGAAGCCGGTCCCGAACGCATCTTCTACGTGGCCGATGCCTTCCGCATCGGCATGACGCTCGACGAAGTGCATCAAATGACCGACATCGACATGTGGTTCCTGGTGCAGATCAAGGAACTTGTCGACATCGAAAAGCGCGTGGCACAGGTCAAGCTCGAAGACTTAACCAAGGAAGAAATGCTCTTCCTGAAGAAGAAAGGCTTCTCGGACAAGCGCTTGGCAAATGTGCTCGGCGTCAAGGAAGCCAACGTTCGCCGTCGTCGCCATGAACTCAACGTACATCCGGTCTACAAGCGCGTCGATACGTGCGCAGCCGAATTCGAAACCCGCACGGCTTACATGTATTCGACCTATCAGGATGAATGCGAAGCCATGCCTACCGACCGCAGAAAGATCATGGTTCTTGGCGGTGGTCCGAACCGTATCGGTCAGGGCATCGAATTTGACTACTGCTGCGTGCATGCAGCCATGGCACTGCGCGAAGACGGCTACGAAACGATCATGGTCAACTGCAACCCCGAGACCGTTTCGACCGACTATGACACGTCCGATCGTCTGTATTTCGAACCGGTGACGCTCGAAGACGTGCTGGAAATCTGCCGCATCGAGAAACCTGAAGGCGTGATCGTGCAGTACGGCGGTCAGACGCCGCTCAAGATCTGCCGCGCGCTCGAAGCAGAAGGCGTCAAGATCATCGGCACCAGTACGGACGCCATCGACTGTGCTGAAGACCGCGAACGCTTCCAGAAGCTCATCAATGAGCTGGGGCTGCGCCAGCCTCCCAACGCCACCTGCCACACACAGGAAGCGGCTCTTGAAGCCGCCGAACGCATCGGCTATCCGATCGTCGTTCGCCCGAGCTACGTGCTCGGCGGCCGCGCCATGGACATCGTGCACAATGCCAAGGAATTGACGCGCTACATGCACGAAGCCATTGTGGTGAGCGAAGACAGCCCCGTGTTGCTCGATCACTTCCTGGACGATGCCGTGGAAATGGACGTTGATGCCGTGTGCGATGGCAAAGAAGTGCGCATCGGAGGCCTGATGCAGCACGTCGAAGCCGCGGGCGTGCATTCGGGTGACTCGGCTTGCTCGCTGCCTCCCTACAGCCTGCGACAGGATATTCTGGACGAAGTGCGCCGCGAAACGACGCTGATGGCCAAGGCCTTGGGCGTAGTGGGTCTGATGAACGTGCAGTTCGCCATCAAAGGCGCTGTGACGGAAAACCCGCTCGTGTACGTGCTCGAAGTCAATCCGCGTGCCTCCCGCACGGTTCCGTTCGTGTCCAAGGCTACGGGCGAGCCGCTTGCGAAGATCGCTGCTCGCTGCATGGTCGGCAAGAGTTTTGCCGAACAGGGTGCCAAGGTGGAAGTGACGCCTTCTCGCATCTGCGTGAAGGAGGCTGTGTTCCCGTTTGCCAAGTTCCTGGGTGTTGATCCGGTGTTGGGACCGGAAATGCGTTCCACGGGCGAGGTGATGGGCGTGGGCAAGACTTTCGGCGAAGCGCTCTTTAAGAGCCAGCTCGGTTCGGGTTCGGTTCTGCCTCCGGCGGGCACCGTCTTTATCTCCGTGCGTGATGAAGACAAGCCGCGCGCCATTGTGGTGGCTTCCGAACTTCTCGACAAAGGCTACAGCCTGGTGGCAACCCGCGGCACTGCCGCCGCGCTTGTGAAGGCCGGCATCCCTTGCAAGGTGGTCAACAAGGTATCTGAAGGCCGTCCGAGCGTGATTGACAAGATCAAGAACCACGAGATTCAGTTGGTGATCACTACGAGTAACGAATCCCGCGGTGAAATCAGTGACGCTCGTGACATCCGCATGGCGGCTTTGGCCAATCGTGTGACCTACTACACGACGATTGCCGGCGGCCGCGCCGCTGTCGAGGGCATCAAACACTTGTCGGATGCGCAGGTCTGCTCACTTCAGGAAATGTACGCTGAAGCGACCAAGGCCTAACGCTCCTCGTAAAACGTAACAAAGCCTGTCCATGGTGCCGGACTCTTCACCGAAGACTCCGGCACCATGTAAAATTGCGCCCTTCTGAGAAGGGCAAAATTCTTTTTTCAAGTCAAAACAAAGATATGCAACAGCGAATTCCGATTACCGCCGCCGGGGCCGAGAAGTTGAAGGCAGAACTCGACGAACTCAAGCGCGTCAAGCGTCCGGCCGTTGTTCAGGCGATTGCCGAAGCGCGTGAAAAGGGTGACCTTTCCGAAAACGCCGAGTACGATGCCGCCAAGGAAATGCAGGGCCATATTGAAGGTCGCATTGCCGAGCTCGAAGGCAAGATCCCCGCGTTGCAGATCATTGATCCGAAGACGCTGCAGGCGGGCGACCGTATTGTGTTTGGCGCAACGGTCGAACTTGAAGACGAAGACGGCAAGGTCAACGTCTACCAGATCGTTGGCGACGACGAAGCCGATATCAAGGAAAACCGCATTTCGATTTCCAGCCCTGTGGCCCGCAGCCTGATCGGCAAGTACGAGGGCGACGAGGTGACGTGTCCGGCGCCGAAGGGATTGATTCACTACGCGATCGTGTCGGTGAAGTACATCTGATTGAAGACGGAAGATTTGACGGCAAAACGAGCGCTGAGGAAGAGATTCCAAGGCGCTCTTGTTGTTTGGTAGGCGGCAATTTTGTGCTTAACTCACTTTCTTTCGGTCGGTAACCGATACGGATAGCGTTGCCGCAAGAACCTTTTCATGAAAGGCTCTGTCAAATCTGATACGTGACGGCTGGCTAAACTACTTCGGAGCTGCCTTGTTGTCGTACCGTGGGCTTGGTAGAGGAATCTGGCGAGTGTGCAAAGAGTGGCCAAAAACAGAATACGTAGCTGATCGAGTCGACAATTTGTTCAAGGTGGTTGTGCGAAGACCGGTGATTGTCATCTGGTGCGGCGCTCTCTTTCACTAACGTCAGGATTTTGCTATCCTCAGAAAATATGTCTACCAAATAACCGGCGCAAAGCCAATTGCTGCCGGCTTGTATGCAAGATCAACCGCAAACAGAAGAAACAACCGCATCCGAAGAACCAGGTTTTTTTGACAAACTGCGTTCCTTTTTCAAGAAAGAACCCACGACGGCCGAGGAATTTTCCAAGACCTTGAAGCGCGCGCACGGGCAAAAGATCATTGATACCGAAGCGTTCACCATGATGGAAGGCGCCCTTAAAGTGGGGCATCTTTGCGCTTCCGATCTGATGGTCCCCCGCGCTCAGATCGAAGCGGTGGATTTAGAAGAACCCAGAGAGGTCTGGCTTCCCAAGGTCATCAGCCGCGGACACTCCCGCTTTCCCGTCATCGAAGGCGATCTGGACGAGGTCAAGGGCGTATTGCACGCAAAGGACTTGCTGCGTCTGTTTGTGGATCCTTCGTATGACATTCGAGCCCACCTTCGACCGGCCCGATTTATTCCCGAAACCCAACCTTTGAACGTCGTCCTGCGTGACTTCCGCATCACGCGTAACCACATGGCTTTGGTGATTGACGAGTTTGGTTCTGTCTCCGGTCTGATCACGATTGAGGACGTTATCGAGCAAATCGTTGGGGAAATCGCCGACGAATTCGACAATATCAATCTTGGCAAAGACAACATTACGCCGGTCGATAACGAGCGCTGGCGCGTGAAGGCTGAGACGTATCTCGATCAGTTCAATGATTTCTTCGGCGTGCACCTGGAAGATGACTATTGCGAGACGGTGGGCGGCCTGGTGAGCGATCGACTCGAACATGTTCCTCACCGCGGTGAAAGCGTTGAAATTGACGGTTTCCGCTTCAAGGTGCTTACCGCCGACGAACGTCAGGCCCATCTCTTTCTTGTCGAGCGTTTGGTTTCGGCGGCACGCACGGACGAGACGAAAAGCATCGAGTCGGCTGCATGACGTTTTTAAACACTCTCACCTCGGGGCGTACGGGTACTGTGCTTCGCTATATTGCCGTGGCGCTTGCGGGCGCCTTGGGCAGCATCGCTTTTTCCGTGCCGGCGGCCAATTGGTTCCTGTTGGTATCTCTGGCCGTGTTGTTTTTAGTGACGGTGCAGCCCGGTAGCAAGAAAGAAGGCTTTTTGTTCGGCTGGCTCTGGGGCATCGTCTTTTTCTCCGTGGGACTGCGCTGGTGCTACGGCTCGCTTCATGATCACGGGCAGCTCAGCATGATGCTGTCGGTCACGGCCATTGTTCTTTTGGGAGCAGTGCTCGCCTGCTTTATCGGTTGTGTGACTGGAATCACGCGTGTGCTGCCGGTGTCGCGGCGACTCAAGCTCATCGTCCTGTTGCCGGTGCTGTGGTCGATATTTGAACTGCTGCGGGGTGTGGAGCCTGCAGGTTTCGGCTGGCTTTCCGTCGGTTACGCTTACTCATCGGATTTTTTCGGGGCCTGGGCGCCGATTGCGGGTGTCTACGGTGTGGGTTTCGCAGTTGTTCTGACGGTTGGCTTTGCCGTTGAATTGCTTTTTCCGCATGAAGACAAGAAGCCGTGGCTCAAGACGGTCGACGCGATCGTTCTGGGCGCTTTGGCAATGGTAACGCTTGTGCTCAACGACGTGAGCTACAGCGAACCAGGCTCCAGACTTGAAGTGCGTCTGGTGCAGCCCGATCTGCCGGTTGCGATGAGTTACACGCAGTCGACGGCAGTCAAACGCATCGATCGCGCAGTAGCTATGAGCAGCCGCTCTGCCATGGGAAAGCAGCTTGATCTGATCGTGTGGCCCGAAAGTACGATCGCGACGCCTTTGCGCAACGGACTGGATGTCCCGGCGCTTGCCGCCGTAGATGTGGCCGCAAAGACCGGCGCTTCTGTGGTATTCAATGCTTTTTATCGGGAAGGCCCTGGCCGCTACTACAACGGTATGTGGATGGCTGCCGATAAAAACAAGCCCGCGCAGCTCTTCTATCGCAAGCATCATCTTGTGCCATTCGGAGAATTCGTGCCCGCCGGATTCCGATGGTTTGTGGATGCACTGGGCATTCCGATGGCCGATCAGCTCAGAGGGCCTGTTGGAGGCGAGCCGTTTGAAGTTTCCGGTGTGAGCGGCGCGGCGGGCATCTGCTACGAAAACATGTTCGGCGAGGAGCTGCGCCATGCCTGGGATCAAGCCAATCCGAGCTTCATTCTCAATACAGCCAATCTCGGGTGGTTTAGTGAGGCCGTGCTGCCTCAGTTCACGGGCATGAGCGCCATGAGAGCCCGCGAGACCGCGCGCCCATTGATTCAGGCCGTTCAGAACGCTCACTCTGCGTTGATCGGCCCCGACGGAAAAATCGAACGGTTGGCTTCGGCAGGCGCCCAGAATATGGATCTGACGCTTGTAACGGCGACGGGGAAGCCCACGCCCTTTGTACGCTTCGGTCTTTGGCCGTTGATTGGCCTTCTGGTACTTTTGATGGCTGGGGTCTTGGCGCTTGCACGGCGTGAAAACCGTTCGCATCAAGCGTAATTAACGGTGTTCCTTGTCCGATGACGAGGCGTCGCGTCAGCAACGCGGCTCGTGGCTGTTTTTCTTTTCGGTCTCCTTTTCGGGCTGCCCGTCGTAGCGCACGATTCTCCATCCCTTGTACCAACAGAGCATACGAACAAGCACGATGAAGAGCGTGGCCGTCATCAACGCGGCAAATTCCGAAGTGCCGGCCGCGTGCAGTCCGATATAGAGCCAGCCGCCCACAAAGGCGGCGGAGGCGTATGGCAACTGATCGGACATCACCATCGGCAGCCTGTTGAGAAATACGTCGCGAAGAAGCCCTCCGAATACACCCGTGCATACGCCCATCAGGACGGCGGGAAGATAGGGAAGATCGTAGGTCAGAGAAAGCGAGGTGCCGCCTGCGGTGAAAAATCCCAGCCCGACGGCATCAAGCCATACGAGAAGCCTTTGATGCAGTTTGTCCTCAAAGTGCCGTAGGACGGATGGCGCAAAGACCGACAGGGCCAACGTCGCCCAGATGTACTCTTGGTTGGCGATCCAATACATGGGACGGTTGCCGATGATGAGATCGCGCACGATTCCGCCGCCGAACGCGGTGACAAAGGTGACGACGAAGACGCCGACAGGGTCGATTTTCTTTTCTTTGGCGGCCAAAAGTCCCGAGAGGGCGAAGGAGACAATGCCGACGGAGTCGGTGAAGACCAGAAGACTGGATTGCATAGGCGAAATCGGGGCGGTTCGAACCAGGACCGGTTTGTCCGACGAAATCAGAGACTCGCTTTGATTCTATACGGAACAGGGCGGTCTAAGCGCTGACACGATTTGTTTTTTCGCCGTTAATCGGGGAGGCTTTTTGGGCGAGCGGACTGTTTGCGTCAAAAGGCAGACAGTCCGTCGTCCTGAAAGTCCCGCGTCAAGCCTGAGGCCCGTTTTGAGAGGAGGCGTTGAGCGAAGCCGGAATTTCCACGGTGAAGGTCGAGCCTTCGCCGAGCCGGCTTTCGATGTGCATTGTGGCGTTGAGATGAATGAGCACGTGTTTGACGATAGCTAACCCCAGACCGGTGCCGCCTGTGTCGCGTGAACGTGATTTGTCAACGCGGTAGAAGCGTTCTGTCAGTCTCGGAATGTCTTTTTCGGCAATGCCGATGCCGTTGTCGGTGACGCTTATAGCAATGGCGCCGTTTTCCTTGATTCTACCCGTCAGCTTGATGGTGCCGCCTGAAGGTGAATAACGCACGGCGTTGGTCATGAGGTTGACGACGGCGCTGCGAAGTTCATCGGGCCAGCCGTGTACGGATATGCCGGCGTCAATGTCGGTTTCCACCGTGTGCGTCTTGACGGCCATGACGCGAATCTCTTCGGCAATTGTGCTGAGCATGGCCGAGAGGTTGATGATTTCGGACGGCTTGGTCTGTTCTTCGTTTTCAAGGCGCGAAAGCGTGAGCAGATCGTTGATGAGTCGCTGCATGCGGCCGGCCTGCTCGCGCATGAGCTGCAGGTGAGATGCCTGAAGCTCGAGTTTGGTCGGGACCTTTTCGTCAATGCCGTGCAGGGCCATGTCGAGAAAACCCGAGAGCACCGTAAGCGGTGTTCTCAGTTCGTGCGAGACGTTGGCAACGAAGTCGCGCCGCATCGCGTCGAGTCGTTCCTGTTCGGTCACGTCGCGGGCAATCAGGATGCGCGTTTTGCGATCGACATCAACGAGGCGGATTTCGTGGGCCGTATTTGGTGTTTTGGTTCGCAGGATGTAAGAAGAGGCAAAGTTGCCGGACTTGATGTAGTTCTGTAGCCCTTCGTCGGAAATGAAGGCAAGAAGGTGGCGACCGACGTCGTCTTCACCCTGTATGCCGAAGATTTTTTCGGCGACATCGTTGCACCACGTCACCGACCAGTCGGATTTCACAAGTACGATGCCTTCGGGCAATGCGGCAAGCGTCTTGCGGTAGCGTGCTTCACGTTCGGTCAAGCGCCGCGTGTTCTTTTCGAGCTGTCTGCGGCTCTTGGAAATGCGGTAGAAGATTTCACTCCAGATCCCCGAACGTACTGACGGCGTATCGGGAAGTCCCGGCTCTTCGAGCCATTGCGCGAGCAGCACGATGTAGTTGAGATGCATGAAGATCTCAAGAAAAAGCCCGAGAATCAACAGGCCGAAGCCCCAGATGGGATCGGCAAGTCCCGCAATGCCCAGACAGAGGCAGCAGAGCAGGATGAGCCGGAATATGACCGGCGCCATTAGTTTCAGACGCTTAACCATGGCGAAATCACTTTCAGACGGCGTCGTTGGCGCGGTAACCCAGACCGCGGACGGTTTCGACCAGAGAGGCCGCAGCTGTGCCTGCTAGTTGCTTGCGCAGGCGAAGAATATGAACGTCGACGGTGCGCTCGTCGAGCTCGGTTGAGTCGTCCCATACTCGCGACAGGAGCTGAGCCCGCGAATAGACGCGACCAGGCGACGAGGCGAGCACCAGCAACATCTTGAATTCGATCACGCCGAGCTTGATTGGTTCTCCTTCGACCTTGGCCGAGAAGCGGGCTTCGTTGATAGTAAGCGGCCCGCAGGTGACTGTTTTTTCGGCTTCCGTTCCGCCGCGACGCAAAACGGCGCGCATGCGAGCGATGAGTTCGCGCGGCGAGAAGGGCTTGACGACGTAGTCGTCGGCGCCGGCATCAAGTCCCGCGACCTTGTCGCTTTCGGTGCCGCGGGCTGTGAGCATGATCACAGGTACGGCGGCGTAGCGCTCGTCGCGCTTGAGTTTATCGAGCCACTGCAGGCCCGAAAGATCGGGAAGCATCCAGTCCAGAAGGATCAGGTGGACGCGGTTTTGGGAAAGAAGGTCACTAGCTTCCTTAACGCTGCCGGCGCGCAGCACGGCGTAGCCGGATGATTCGCAGGCAAAGCCGATCAGTTCTCGGATTGCCGGTTCGTCTTCAACAACAAGAATGGTCTCAGCCATGGTCAATTGGTTCCTAAGGCGCGCTCGCGCGCGCATGTGCGTATGTTTGTTTTTGTGTGCGTATGTCGACGGATGTTTTCTTCAGAAGAAAATTATGTCGGATTCGTGACAAAACCGTGACAAGAACGAAAAATTCGCGAAATCGGCATAAAACAAAAGAGATTCGCGCTGTATCAAGTGCTGTAAGTACGTATCAGAGTTGCGCTAACGCAAAAGAAAGGCTATTTGATTTCTCCTATGGCAAAAAAATCCGTTTTTTGTGAAATTCTGAAATTTCTCTGTAAAAACAAAGGGTTGCACTTTTGTATAGTAGTTTCTAGGCATTGACTTGAGACAAAAGTAAGGGTTTATACCGAACTCGCGATCGCCTTCTTCGGTCTAAATTAAGCACTGAGACGTTGAAACAGTTTGTTTCAACGCTGCAGTGCGTGACGTGTGGACTTTGGACGCAACCAGGGGCTGCCCGTTCTCAGCGAAGAAAAATTTCAAATGGAGAGCTGTTATGGCAGATAAGAAATCCTCCGTATGGACCAGCTTGCCGATGCAGATGATGTTCGGTCTGGTGCTGGGTGTGGTTGTCGGTGCGTTTACCAACCCCGAATTCGCGCAGACCTGGTTCCGTCCGCTGGGCGACTTGTTCATTCGTTTGATCCGCATGGTGGTCGTTCCCCTGGTGTTCGCCACCCTGGTTGCCGGTGCCGCCGGCATTAGTGACGTTTCGAAGCTCGGCCGCGTTGCCGTTCGTACGTTGGTGCTCTTCATGGTCACGTCGGCCATCTCTGTGGTGTTCGGTCTCGTGATCGCCAACCTGATTGACCCGGGCGTGGGTGTGACGCTTTCGACCGAAGGCCTGAAGGCCGCTCAGGTCAATGCTCCGAGCTTTGTGAAGACGTTGCTTGAAATCGTCCCGATCAATCCGATGGAAGCCTTTGCCAAGGGCTCGATCCTTCAGATCATCTTCTTTGCCATCATGTTCGGTTTCTGCCTGAACGCGATGGGAGAGAAGGGGCGTGCGATGTACGAGTTCTTTGACGTCATGGGCCACATCATGATCCGCATGACCAACATCGTGATGCGCTACGCTCCGATCGGTGTGTTCGGTTTGATGGCCGCCGTCGTCGCTCAGCACGGTATCGCCGTTCTTCTGCCGTTGGGCAAGCTCATCCTCGCGAGCTTCATTGCTACGGCTCTGTTGGTCATCATCATCTACATCCCGTGGGTTAAGTTCTGGATCCGTATCCCGCTTGGCCAGTACTTCAAGGGTATTTTCGAACCCTGGCTTATCGCATTCACGACCTGCTCGTCGGCCGCCGCTATGGCTGCTAACCTCGTTGCTTCCCGTCGTCTGGGTGCTACCAACGCCATTGCTTCGTTTGCTGTGCCGCTGGGCAACACGATCAACATGAACGGTACCGCCGTCTACATGGGTGTGACTGCAGTGTTCGCCGCTCAGATTTACGGTCTGCCGCTTACCTTCTCGGATCAGGTGATTGTGGTTCTGACGGGTGTTCTCGCCGCTATCGGTACCGCCGGTGTTCCGGGCGCTGGCCTGATCATGTCGACTCTGGTCTTCACGCAGATTGGCATCCCGCTGGAAGTCGTTGCTCTGATTGCCGGCGTGGACCGTGTCCTTGACATGATCCGTACGTCCATCAACGTGGTCGGCGACTCGACGACCGCTCTGGCAGTCTCTCGTATGGAAGGTGAACTCGGCTCCGAACCCTTCGACGAAGAAGAAGTGAAGTAATCGCGTTCGGTCAGCCGCTCGGGCTCCCAAAGTCGGGAGCCCGGCAATCTCAAGGTCCGTGGGTTCATTGCGACTCGCGGCCTTTTTTCTTGTCCGGAGAGATTTGGACAATCAGGCAAAAACTTGAGCTTTTCAGGTGGTTGACTGAATTTGGGGTGCGCTATTCTCACCGTGCAACTAGGCCGGAATGACGGCGTTATGAATTTTCTGTGAGGTGTTGACCATGCATTCCTTTGAACTTTATATGCCCACGCGTCTTGTCTACGGTGCCGACAGCATCGAGAAGCTGGCAGCAGCTGCCGCTCCCTACGGCAAACGAGCGCTGATCACCTACGGTGGCGGCAGTGTGGTTCGTAGCGGCCTGCTTGACCGTGTCAAGAAGGCGCTGACCGGTTTTGAAGTGGTGGAGTTCTCCGGCATCGAACCCAATCCTCGCGTGACCTCTGTCAACGCCGCAGCCAAACTGGCCCGTGAACAGAAGGCCGACTTTATTGTGGCCGTGGGCGGCGGCTCTGTGATTGACGCTTCCAAGGCAATTGCCGCGGCCGTCAAGTACGATGGCGACGCCTGGGATCTTGTTAAGGATGGCAGCCTAATCAAGGACGCTCTGCCGCTCTTTTCGGTGCTCACGCTCGCGGCAACCGGCAGCGAATACGATGCGCCGGGTGTGATCAGCAATATGGACACCAACGAAAAGCAGGCGATATCTTCTCCGTTGCTTTTTCCGAAGGCTTCTTTCTGCGATCCGTCTGTCAGCGCAAGCGTTCCGGCATGGCACACCGCTGCGGGTGCCGCCGACATCATGTCGCACACGTTTGAGCAGTATCTGGTAATCGAAGGCAACGACGTCAGCGACGGTTTCTGCGAAACGATTCTCAAGACCGTGATCAAGAACGCACCGATTTGCATCAAGGACCCGACCAATCTCGAGGCACGCTCCGCAATGATGCTCGCGAGTTCCTTCGGCTGTTGTGGTCTGCTTGCGATCGGAAATATGCCTTCACCGTGGCCGTGCCACGCTATTGAACACGAAATTTCGGCCTGGCATGACATCACGCACGGCGTGGGTTTGGCAATCATTACGCCGCACTGGATGCGCTACAGCCTGAACGAAAAGACGGCGCCCCGCTTTGCGCAGTATGCCGTTAACGTTTGGGGCATGGATCCCAAGGGCGATGTGATGGAGTTAGCTAATGCTGCCATTGATAAAACCGCTGAGTTCTTTGCGTCCATCGGTATTCCGCAGCGACTGAGCGAAGTGGGTGTGGATGATTCGCATTTTGAAGCGATGGCTGATCACATTCCGACGTGCTGGTGGCCGTTGTCCGGTGCTTTGCGTCCGATCGACAAGGCCGGCGTGATCGAGATTCTGCGAGCTTCGCTCTGATCTGAGCCAATCCAAACAAAGCGGCCCGGGAGGAAAGTTATCTCTCGGGCCGTTTGTCTGGTGCGCCCAGCAGCGCACGTGTGTCTATGTGGTGAAAGTCCACTGATCGCCCGTTCAGGGGAAGATCTAGCGAGTCGGCAGAGTCAGGGAGGTAACAAACTGATGAAGGAAGCCGATAGCAAAGCGTCAGCCCGACGTACAGGAATCTGATGTGAGGCGGGGCGACTGGGAGAGCTGGCCAGACTTAGTTAACCCAATACTGAGACGGAAAGTCGTCACGTAGATCAGACGGGTAGGACGTGAAGCACATGTGTGATACCTGGGGAGATCCTTGCCGATGCCCGGTACGGGCTACCGACGTCGCAAGGCGAAGGGATGTCGACAAGGAAGTCAGCAGAGGCCGTAGTAGGCACGAAAGCGCTGAAGGGTCGAATTTGAACTTGTAAGTAGAGAGTGCAGAAACTGCAAACTCGGCGACAGTAGCTATAAAAGTCGAAGGGTACCAAGTAGATCGCCTCGGACGGGAACGGACGGAATCCGAACCCGAAGGAGAGCGGCCAGATAGGTCGGAATAAGAGCCACGCAGACCTGCACACTGGACGAACACAGGAGGTAACCAGTGATAACGCTGGAAGAAGTACTGTCTCCCGAGAACATGCAGACAGCATGCAGACGGGTGATAGCTAACAAAGGAGCCCCTGGAATTGACGGTATGACCGTCAACGAAATACGGGCACACTTTGAGAAACACGGAGCAAGCATCTGCGCGCACATCCGCGAGGGACGATACATTCCCGCCGCGGTCAAACGCGTCGATATTCCCAAACCGAACGGAGGCACACGTATGCTGGGCATCCCGACGGTACAGGACAGGGTCATCCAACAGGCCATAGCTCAAGTCCTGTCAAAGCACTTTGATCCCCTGTTTTCGGAGTTCAGTTATGGATTCCGTCCTGGAAAGAGTGCTCACCAGGCCATCGAGCAAACCCAGAAATACATCGCCGAAGGGCGAACGTGGGTTGTGGAACTGGACTTGGCCAAATTCTTCGATACGGTCAACCACAATCGACTGATGTCGAAACTGGGGCAACATATCGAAGACAAGATGCTTCTGAGGCTAATCCGTCGGTATCTGCGAACGGGCATTATGTCCGAGGGCGTGGTTCAAGTGCGGGAGGAAGGCACACCGCAGGGATCACCTCTGAGTCCGATCCTGTCGCTGATCGTCTTAGACGAACTCGACAAATACCTGGACAAGCGAGGTCTGAAGTACTGTCGGTTTGCTGACGACTGCAACTGCTATGCCAAATCGAGAAAGGCGGCAGAAAGGACACTCGAGAACATGATTTCGTTTATAGAGGGGACGCTCAAGTTGCGAGTCAATCGCGACAAGAGCGGCGTGTTTCGACCTTCGAAAGCGAAATTTCTCGGGTATACCTTCGTGGGCACAACCGGGGCAGCCCGAGTCCATGCCAAAAGCTTTCAGAGACTCCGAGACAAGCTGAAGGAAATCTTCTTTCGAGCCAGGGGGACATCCCTACTCAAGACGATTGCGAAACTGAACACGGTTTTGCGAGGATGGAGAAGCTACTTCAGACTTGATGAACGCAAAGGGATATTCGAAGCCCTGGACATCCACATAAGACGCCACCTGCGCAAACTGATATGGATTGCGTGGAAGAAGCCGAAGACCCGAGAAAGAAACCTTGTCAAGCGGGGATTAGACCCCGTACAGGCGTGGAAGTCGTCGGTGAACGGACGGGGCGCATGGTGGAACGCAGGTGCTCTGCATATGCAACATGCGTTCAACAACCAATTCTTCCAAAGTAAAGGGCTGTATAGCCTGCTGAAGCAGGCTTAGCCCACCTCTTATGTTCGAAAACCGCCGGATGCCGAACGGCACGTCCGAGCCCTCACTGGGGCTGTGCGGTGTGGGAGGGAGAGTCTGTGAGGGCTCTCTCTACCCGATCGAGGTGCCGGACAGACACCTCGCGGGATGACGATGCGCAATTAGCGACGGATCAGCAGGATGGGAACGTCGCCCTGAGCTGCGATACGAGTAGCGGTCGAGCCCATCACTGCGCTCTTAAAGCGTCCGTAGCCGTGGCTGCCCATCACCACCAGGTCGAGCTTCTTTTTCTTCGCAAATGCAGCGATTTCGTCGCCCGGGTTGCCCACGAGGCAAACTTCCTTGGGCGTGAGACCGGCCTTGGCTAGAATCGGACGGATCGGGTCGACAGCTTCGCCAAACTCCTTCTTCTGCAGTTCGAGCACTTCGCTTTCGGACAGTGCCGGAAGTGCCATGCCTGCCATGTCGGGCATCACAGCGCCGGCGTAGTCACTGGCGACGTTGATCAGATAGAACGAGGCGCCTTCACCGAAGAGTTCCTTGTGACGCACGAGGTACTTGACTGCAGCCACGCCGAACTTGGAACCGTCAACGGCGATGCCTACGCGCATGGCGTCCGTTTCGGGAACGGCCTTGTTGCGCACGATCAAAATCGGGTTCTTGGTACGGGCGAGAACACCGTTGGTCACAGAACCAAGGAAGAGACCTGCAAGAGCGGTGCGGCCGCGAGAGCCCATGATCACCAGATCGGCATCAAGGCGCACAGCCTCTTCTGCGATCTTTTCGGACGGATCGCCTACCATGAAAGCTTCGGTCACCGTGATGTGCTTGTCGGCCAGGAACTTGCGAGCCGGTTCAAAAATCTTTTCCGCTTCTTCTTCGTAGTAGCGTGTGAGCGAATCCTTACCGACCAGGCGTGCGGCACGGGCGGGCAGAGGATCAAGCACGACCAGAAGTTCAATTTCGGGGGTCTGACCCAGAAGAGACGTGCGGGAGGCTACAAAGGACAGAGAGTTTTCGCTGTAGCTGCTGCCGTCGATAGGAACGAGAATTTTCATACGTCTATTTCCTTTGTTCTTTCTTGAGTGCGGCGCCCGAAAAGCGTCGAGCTCACTCACTAAATGAAGAAAAAACCGAAACGGTTTGGCGCGGACTGTGGTTGCTCGCTCACCAAAATACCTTCTTCGATCATAGCGCAGTTATAAACGGATGCGGCGGCGAATATGGTGTTTTTTCCGGCTGCCGCGGTTATAACCGCGCGATTTACGGGTTACTACTTGCGAATGAGCATCACCGGTACTTCGCCCTTGGCCAGAAGTCTCATGGCCGTTGACCCGAGAACGGCACTCTTGAAGCGGCCGTAGCCGTGGGTGCCCATCACCATCAGATTGAGCTTCTTTTTCTTGGCGACTTTGGCAAGTACGTCACCCGGCGTGCCTTCGACGCAAACCTTCTCATATTCGATGCCGGCCTTGTCAAGCATCGGTACGATATCTTCGGTGGCTTCGCGGTATGTCTCTTCCTTAATGGCCTCCAGATCCGTGCCTTTGAGCGGCTGCGGCGCACCGGTGGAGACGCCTGCAAGAAGCGTGAGACTGATGTCGCTTGTGACGTGAATCAGATAGAACTTGGAGTCCTTTCCGAAGAAGTCGAGATTGCTGAGTATGTATCGCACGACGGCTTTGCTCTGCGGCGAGCCGTCAACGGCGATGCCCACACGCATGCCGTCCTTTTTCGGAATCAGGTCGGAGCGAACGATCAACATCGGCACCTTGGTGCGGGCGAGCACGCCGCGCGTGACGGAGCCGAGGAAAAGCCCCTTGAGGCTCGAGCGGCCGCGCGACCCCATGACCACGAGGTCAGGTTTGGTGCGATCGACTTCGTCGGCGATACCCTCGGACGGATCGCCGACGACGTAGACTTCCTCAACAGGAAGGTCTTTGCCTTTGAGGAACTTGCGGATGGGCTTGAAGATCTTTTCAGAACAATCCTTGTAATAGCCCTCAAGTGTTTCACGCTCGATAAAGCGCAGGGCACCGGCCGGAATCTGCGGCACGACGGAGAGCATTTCGATTTCGGGCGAGCCAGCAAGGAAGCCTTCACGCGAAGCAAGGAATTCAAGTGCGTGGTCGGTATAGATGCTACCGTCAACGGCAATCAGGATTTTCATAAGCACCCCTTCTCAAGCGTCGGGGCTTATTGGCTGCAGCTCGTTTTGAGAAACAAACTCGAAACAGTGATAGCCGCGCCGGATAGCCTCATCGTGACGCCTTCTGTCGAGTTGATAAGCGAAAAGTTTTTTCTTTTTCTACTTCGATATTAGCGCATCACGCGGGTTTTGCAAGCAAAGAGAAAAGAATTTGAAGACGGGCCGAATCTGCGCAACAAATGAAGTTTGATATGGAACTCGGCCTCCTCCTGGAAAGCCCGACAGAGAGCGGATTGGTCGGGAGGAAAAAAAGACGGCGGGCAGCGCCGAAACGACAACGCTGCCCGCATGAAAGGACGGTTAGTTTCTGAGACTGTGAATCGGAGCCGGGATGCGACCGCCGAAGTCAATGAACTTCTGCGAGTCACCGCCCGGAACACGAATGATGGAAGCTTCGCCGAGAAGGCCGCCGAACACCGCAACGTCACCCACTGTTTTGCCCGGCACCGGGATGATGCGCACGGCTGTGGTCTTGCTGTTGATCATGCCGATGGCGGCTTCGTCGGCAATCATGGCCGAGATGGTTTCGGCAGGCGTATCGCCCGGGATGGCGATCATGTCAAGCCCCACCGAGCACACGCAGGTCATGGCTTCGAGTTTTTCCATCGTGAGAGCGCCGGAGCGGGCAGCCGCTTCAATGGCACTGTCTTCGCTTACCGGAATGAAGGCACCCGACAGGCCGCCGACGTGGCTTGATGCAAACACGCCGCCTTTTTTCACGGCGTCGTTGAGCATGGCGAGGATGGCCGTTGACCCCGGAGCGCCGATCGAAGACAGCCCCAGCGTCTGGAAGATTTCACCGACGCTGTCGCCGACGGCAGGCGTCGGAGCCAACGAGAGATCGGCAACGCCGAAGGGAATGTCCATGGCCTTGGCAACGCCGCGGCCGATCAGTTCGCCCACACGCGTCACTTTGTAGGCGGTGTGCTTGATGACTTCGGCGATTTCTGAAAGGGTGAGCTTGCGTCCCGACTCTTCAATGGCGCGCTGCAGGGCTTTGTTGACAACACCGGGGCCCGAGACGCCGACGTCGATCACCACATCGGGTTCGCCTACACCGAGATAGGCGCCCGCCATAAACGGCACGTCCTGAGGAATGTTGCAGAACACCACAAGCTTGGCGCAGCCGATGCCGTCTCGGTCGGCCGTTGCATTGGCCGTTTCCACGATTTTTTGGCCCATGAGGCTTACGGCATCCATGTTGATGCCGCTCTTGGTCGAGCCCACATTGATCGAAGAGCAGATGCGATCGGTTGTGGCCAAGGCTTCAGGCAGTGCATTGATGAGATTGCGCTCGCCCGGCGTCATGCCTTTTTCCACCAGTGCGCCGAAGCCTCCGACGAAGTCCACGCCGACTTCTTTGGCGCATTCGTCGAGGATGCGGCAGACGCGCACCATCTGATCGGTCGAAAAGCCTGCGCAAACCGTGCCGATGGCCGAGACGGCGATGCGCTTGTTGACGACGGGAATACCGTAGCGGTCGCCCACGCCGTTGCAGGTTTCCACCAGACGTTTGGCGTACTTGAGGATCTTGCTGCGCACTTTAAGTTCGAAGACGTCGAAATCGTGGCTCGCGCAGTCGAAGAGATTGATGCCGAGCGTCACCGTGCGCACATCGAGATGCTCGCTGCGAAGCATATTGATAGTCGAAAGGACCTCGCGTTCAGTCAGCATGTTTGTTTGGCTCCGTTTTGAAATTCGAAAAAAATGCGATCGCCTCAGATGACGGTGACGCGATGGACGGCTTCAAAGATGTCTCGGTGTTGCATGGTAAGCGACAGGCCGAGCGACTTGGCGCGCTCCAGAAGCACGCGATGCAGGCTGCGCGTATCGAGATCCGTGGGGATGGAGACTTCAAAGACCTGCATGGAGCTTCCTTCGCCGATCGGGAAGGCTCGCATCGAGGAAATGTTGATCTGTTGCGCGCCGAAGATATGAGAGAAGGTCGCGACGATGTCGTTTCGGTCCGGCCCGTAGACAGAGATCACGAAAGGTTCACTCGGCACCGGTTCGCCCGAAGGCTCTTCGTAGTCGCGCGTGACGATGGTCAAGCGCATCTTTTTGAGGGCGACGGCCTTTTCGATTTCCGCGTTGAGCGTTTCGTTGGAGAGTTCCTGCGGCTTATCCACAAGGTAGATACCGGCAAATTGTTCGTGCAGGGTCGATTGGGTCATTTCGCGGATATTGCAGCCCAGACGAGTGATCACTGAAGAGACGCACGCAATGACGCCGGGTTGATCCAGGCCGATGACGGCCACTACAACCTCATGGTTAGACATGAAAGATGCTCCTAAAAAGAGATGAGGAGAGCGAAAGCCTTCCGTGCGGGAAGACTCTGGCAGAGTAATGCAGTCAGAATACCACAGGCCGGCAAAGGCAAACGCCGCGCCTCGGTGCAGTGCGAGGAAATCAGGAGGTTTGCAAACGAGAAAAAACAGCCAAAGCGTTGTGTGTGCTCAGGGTGGCGGCCTCGTCAAGGGGGAGGCTGCGGATTTGCGCGACGGCTTCAAGCACTTCGAAAAGATCGACGGCGCGGGCAATTTGAGCACCTTGCGCGCGGCGGTTTGCCGTGAGCATAAAGGGCGCATCGGTTTCCAACACGAAGGCGTCTTCGGGGAGTCTGGCAAATACTTCGCGAATGCGTTTGGAGCCAGGATAAGTCAAAGAAGGGCCGAAACCGAGCTTAAAACCCTTGGCGAGAGCCTGTCGCGCCTGTTCGTAGGAGCCCGCAAACGCGTGAAGTACGCCAGTAACCGCCGAATGTTTCAAAAGCGGTAAAACATGCTGTAGCGCTTTGCGGCTGTGTACGCTCACGGGCAGCCCGGCCTTTGCAGCAATCGCGAGCATGTGCTCGAAAAGTTCCAATTGTGAGTCAAGCGGCAGAGCGCAGGCTTGCGGATAGAGGTCAATGCCGATTTCTCCCACGGCACACAAAAAGGGATCTTTTTGCGCCTCAGAAATCGCTACTTCAAGGGATCGAACTTCTTGCGCGACCTGTTCGGGGGTTTGGAGAAGCAAAGGATGAATGCCCAACGCATAGCCGAACTGCAGTTTGCAGGCTGTGCGTTGCACATCCTCAAAGTCGCCCGAGTGCGTGGCGCAGACTAGCGCTTGAACCAGTCCCCGCTTTCGTGCCTGCAAAATGTCGTCACTCGCCAAGGACGATTCGGCGAAGTGACAGTGCGTGTCAATAAGCGGGAACATGTCGGATTGCCTGCAAAATTAAACGCCGGAGACTTCTTCGATGATGCCGGCGGCCAGACGCAGCACCCGATCGCAACGCGAGGCAATTTGCAGATCGTGCGTGACGATGACAACGGCCGTGCCTTTTGCCTTGGCGGTCTTGACCAGACAGTCGAATACTTCAAGAGCGGTGTCTTGATCGAGATTGCCGGTGGGTTCATCGGCAAGGATACAGGAGGGGTCGGCAACCATTGCGCGCGCAATGGCGGTGCGCTGGCGTTCGCCGCCCGAGAGTTGGCTCGGAAGATGTGTAAGGCGCTCCGAAAGCCCCAGCACTTCGAGTGCGGCTTTAGCTTTGGCAAGCGCTTGCTCTTTGGGCGTGCGCCGAATCAATAGCGGCATGGCTGCGTTTTCAAGCGCTGAGAATTCCGGCAGAAGGTGATGGAATTGATACACGAAGCCCAGCGAGTGGTTACGCATGTCGCCGAGTGCCTTGTCCGAAAGTGTTCCGATGTCCTGCCCGCATATGAGAACGCGCCCGCTGTCGGGCACATCCAGGCCTCCCAGAATGTGCAGCAGGGTCGACTTGCCCGAACCGGATGCGCCGACGATGGCGAGTACCTCGCCGGGGGCCGCCGCAAACGTCACGCCGGAAAGAACGTCAATGGAGTGTCCCGTACCGTCGGAAAAGCGTTTGCAGACGGCTTGAGCTTCAATAGCGTACTTATTCATAACGAAGCGCCTCGGCAGGACGCGTGCGGGCGGCACGCCAAGAGGGATAGAGCGTTGCAATCAGACTCATGGCAAAACTTAGAACGGCAATGGGAACAATGTCGCTTGCGCGCGGGTCAGATGGCATGGAACTGATGAAGTAAATTTCCTTGGGCAGGAATTCGACGCCGAGGATGCCTTCGATAAATGGCACGATGACGTCCAGATTGCAGGCGATCAAGAGCCCCAGACTGACGCCGACGGCAACACCCGTAAAGCCCACGATGCTGCCCTGAATCATGAAAATGCGCATGATTGAGCCGGGACTTGCTCCGAGTGTGCGCAAAATGGCAATGTCGGACTGCTTTTCCGTCACTGTCATCACCAGCGTCGATACCAGTCCGAAAGCGCCCACCAACACGATCAAAAAGAGAATGATCGACATCATAGTCTTTTCCACCTGAACGGCGGCAAACCAGGTGCGGTTTTGCATTGTCCAATCGGTGGCGTACCAACCTGAGGGCAAATGTTGACGGATGGAGCGCACGACGGCCGGAGCTTCGTTCATGTCGGAAAGTTTCAGACGTATGCCGGTGGCTCCGCCCGTACGAAAGAGCGTAGCGGCGTCTGTGACATTCATAACGCACAAAGTGCTGTCGAATTCGTAGTGCCCCGAATCAATGAGACCCATCACCGTCATCTGCTTCATGCGCGGCACGAAACCCGCGGGAGTGACATTGCCTTTGGAGACGATGAGCGTTACCTTGTCGCCGGGACCGACGCGAAGCTGTCGTGCGAGATCTCGCCCGAGAATGATGCCGAAACTGCCGGCCTTGAGGTTGTCGACCGAGCCCATGCGCACGGCCGACGGAATCTCGCTCACCGAAGGTTCGGCAGCCGGATCTATGCCGCGAACCATGGCACCTTGGACGCCCGCTCCTGCTGAAAGCAAAGCCTGGCCGGAGACAAAGGGGGCTCCGGCTACGATGCGGCTTTCGGCGACTTTAAGCGTGCCGAGTGTATCCTGCCAGTTGCCGACACTGCCCGCGAGGTTATAGACCTCGGCATGGGACAGTACGGAGAGCATACGGTCGCGCACTTCCTTCTGAAAGCCGTTCATCACCGAAAGCACGATGATGAGCGCCATAACTCCCAGAGCAATGGAGGCGACAGAAATGCCCGAAATAAAGCTCATGAAACCGTCTTTGCGACGGCCGCGTCGGCCGGCTCTCGTGTAGCGCAGGCCAACGGCAAGTTCAAACGGAAGAGCCAAGATGTTTTCTCGCGAAATGGTTATTGTTCAAGCGCAACGTCTACGGGAACGGCGCTCAGTTTTTCAGTAAGGACCGATGACGGAATACCGACGATATAACCGCGACGGCCGCCGTTGATAAAGATTTCCGGTAGCTCAAGAATTGTTTTTTGAATGTAAACGGGCATTTTCTTGCGGGTGCCGAAGGGACTCGTGCCGCCGACCATGTAGCCGGAATTGCGCTGAGCCTGTTCAGGCTTGCAGGGCGTGACGCTCTTGCAGCCGATCTGCCGCGCGAGATTTTTCGTCGACACTTCACAATCGCCGTGCATGAGAATTACCAAAGGTTTTGCCGACTCATTTTCCATAATGAGCGTCTTGATTGTGGCGTGCTCGTTAAGTCCCAGGGACTCACTCGCCTTGTGCGTACCGCCGTGCTCGACATAGTCGTAAGAGAATTCTCGAAACGTCACCCCGTGGGCTTTGAGCCATTCGGTTGCAGGGGTGGCACTTTCGTGTTTGGCATGCTTGGCCATCGGTTACCTTTCTTGTCAGAGTGAAAAGTCCGCAAGACGCAGCCATTGTGCGACGGCAGCGAGCTCCGGCGCGCCCAAATAGGCCTGCGGACGAAATGTTTCGGGTTTAAGGATATCGAATCGAGCCAGTTGAGCGGAAGCACACACTCGGTGACAGCCGATCAGAATCGGAAAGGGGTTGTTTGCGAGCGCTTGTCCTACGGCACGGGCGGCAGCCGGATTGCCTGTTGCCTGCGCCACCTGCGAATAGCTCATCCATTGTCCTGGTTCAATGCGGCTGACAATGTCGAGAACACGGCGCGTAAAGTCCGGCAGTTTTCGGAAGACTTGTGTGGCAAAGAGCGTCTCGCGCAGTTCCTCAGAAGTGGCTTGCGGCACAGTGAGTACAGCTTCGAGTTGTTGCATTGCGTCTGCAATGGCAAGCGGGGCTGGTGACGGCGCTTGTATGGAGGCAATCGTCGGACAAATGCTTGCGAGTTCACCGTTTTCTTCCCGAAGGACGATTCCGCCCCAGGGGGCTGGCATTGAATAGAAGTTGCGGTTATCCATGGCGGTGCTCCTTTTGGGCTCGTGCAGCTTCAAGGTCACTGTCCCAAAGGCCTCGGGGCATCGGGAAAGCCACGTTTTCTTCGTCGCCGTCCTGCGTGGTGACGGTAAGCGATGGGTATGCCGAGCGAAGTCGCTCGATGACCTGTTGCACCAGAAATTCGGGAGCGGAGGCGCCGGCTGTGATGCCTACAGTGCCGATGCCTTCGAACCAGTCCTCCTGCATGTCCGCGGCCGTATCGATCAATTTCGCCGTGCAGCCGTGTCGTTCGGCCACTTCACGGAGTCGGTTGGAGTTGGAGCTGGTAACAGAGCCAACGACCAGTACGAGGTCGCAGGCGTCAGCTAGACGTTTTACGGCGTCCTGGCGATTTTGTGTGGCGTAGCAGACGTCGTTTTTCTTCGGCTCGGTGATGGATGGGAATTTGGATTTAAGCGCCGAGATCACTTCGGCGGCGTCGTCAACGGAAATCGTGGTTTGTGTTACGTAACTCAAATCGTCGGACGTGCTTTCGAGCTCAAGCGCATTGACGCCGTCGACGGACTCGACCAGATAGATACCTTCGTCAATTTGCCCCATTGTGCCTTCGACTTCCGGATGGCCGGCGTGGCCGATCATGATGATTTTCTTGCCGTTGTTGTGAAGCTTGACGACCTGACGGTGCACTTTGGTGACCAAGGGACACGTGGCGTCGAAAATGCGCAGAGGGCGGGCATGCGCTTCGTCCGAGACGCTGCGGGGAACGCCGTGGGCTGAAAAAATAAGCGTCGCACCGTCGGGAACCTGCGAGATGTCGTCAACGAAGATGGCGCCCTTGGCCTTGAGTTCTTCGACAACGGTGCGGTTGTGGACAATCTCATGGCGAACGTAGAGCGGCGCGCCGTAAACCTCAATGGCGCGGGAGACGATTTTGATGGCGCGCTTGACGCCGGCGCAAAAACCACGAGGTTGAGCGAGGATGACTTGCATAAACACGATGAGATAAAAGTTACGAAGGTGCGGGCATCATTATCGCAAACCGTTGGTCGGCTACGTGGGCAACACACGGAGTTGTACGATTTGTAGCAATGTCGAAACATTGGTTGCCATGTCCTGCGTGCTCGAACCTCCTGCACTTTCGTACGGTTGGGGGACTTGCTTGGACGGACACCGACACTTTGGCTACAAACGTCTACCCATGAAGCGGTTTGACATGCAAACGGGAATCCCGCGCTAAATGAGCCGTGAAAAAGGAAGCTCGTTTCTGTTCTTGTTTGGAAATTCTCTTCAAATTCAGTAGAATGCCGCTCCGCGACAAAAGTAGACGTCTTCCTTTGTGAGGAGGTCGAATCTCAAAAGATCTTTGCCAGATGCTTGGCAAGGATTCTTTTTTGTCGTATAATCACATTCTTTCGATTTTCGCGCTCACGCTTTTGATATGAAACGGCGAAGCGTGAAGCGTTTTTAACTTTTTTCTTATTACGGGAGTTAGCGATGGCACGAGTGTGTCAAGTCACCGGCAAGTCGCCGATGGTCGGCCATCAAGTCTCGCACGCGAACAACAAGACCAAGCGTCGTTTCATGCCGAACCTGCAGTATCGTCGCTTCTGGGTCGAGAGTGAAAACCGTTGGGTCCGCCTGCGTTTGACGACGGCTGGCCTGCGCACTGTCGATAAAGTTGGTATCGATGCGGTTCTCGCGGATCTTCGCGCCCGCGGCGAAATCTAATATTGGAGATTGAACCATGGCAAAGGGTGCACGCGAAATTATCAAGATGGAATCGACTGCCGGTACCGGCTACTTCGTCACCACGACGAAGAACAAGAAGAATTCCACGGGCAAGCTCGAACGTAACATGTACGATCCGGTTGCTCGCAAGCACGTCAACTTCAAGGAAGTCAAGCTCCGTTAATTCGTTGCTGAGTCTTCCTGTCGGAGAGGAATCTCCGGCGGTGACGTCTAAAGCCGTTGTGTCTGATGAGGATGCAGCGGCTTTTTTGCGCTTGTTTTTCAGTGCATCCGAAACGGCGAATCCAAACTCTGAAACAAAAAACTCTGCCGTCTCGCAAGGAAACGACAGAGTTCGGATTCAAAGAATTATTTGCCGAGTTAAGGCATCTGGATCTTGCCGGAAGAAGGCGGTACCCCGAAACCGGGAGAGCCGGGGGTGACGATCTTGCTGGCTGCTTCACGGCGCATTTCTTGCAGACGTTCGAGCGTCTGACGCACGCCTTCCTTAGCGGCTTCGCCGTACTTAGAAACAGCTTCGGCGACGCTGGCGGCAGGGATGTCAAAAGAGATCGGAAGCGGGCCCATCTGAGTCATGATCTGCACTTCGCCGGTAAAGATCGGGGCGCGCGTCGGGTCCTTCGCGCCTTCGGGCGTGATCGGCGTGAGCACATGGATGGTGCCCATCTTGCGGTCGGTCACGATTTCTTCGGTGTACAGGTTGGCCGCGTCCATGTCGGCGCTGAGGTTGTCAAGATCAGCCATTGTTGAAAAGCAATCCACAAAAGAAGTTGATCGAAATACGGATGCAAGGGATGCCCTTTCCATCCGTCTTCCCGCCTATATGGGGATGGAGCGAGACAATATCAAGTACTGCGCAAAGCAAAACCGCAGCACGGACGGCTGCGGCTTGTTTGTGTGAGGAACCGAAGGATTAGCGGTAAACCATCACGGGAATCTTGGAGTGGGTGAGAACCTTTTGCGTTTCACTGCCAAGAAGCACAGCTGCCAGGCCCTTGCGACCGTGGCTGGCCATGAAGACGCAGTCGCAGTTTTGCTGTTGACTCGTTTCGATCAGCGCTTCAGCCGGCGAGAAGGATTTGACGGCAACGGTTTCCACGGGCACACCCTCCTTGTCGAAGATGGCGCGTGCATCCGCGAGGCGCTCTTCGGCCACGGCACGCATTCTTTCGTCATAGTCGTCGATCGATTCGGGACGGTATTCGGAAAGGGAGGTGTAGCTGTAGGGTTCGATTACGGTGATCAAAACAACGGAGGCACCCAGAGGCTTGGCAAAACGGGCAGCGCCGCGCACGGCCTCAATCGAAAGGGGGGATCCGTCAGTGGGAACGAGAATGCGTTTGTACATTTTTTGATTGACTCCGTTGGTCTGGTGCTTGCATTGTACTATTCGGCGGCGCGTTTGCTTGATGCTGCTTCGGAGAGAATGCGCAGAACTTCGGCGGCAAGCCGTAGTCCGACGGCAGCCGTTACCGGCATGGCCGTACCGAAGTTGGCAAATTCGGGGCCTCGATCGGCAACCGCACTTTTAATGGCCTGTTGAGTGCTGAAGACCGCCGTGATACCGAATTTTCGGATCTTTTTGGGATCTGATGCGCCGGCAGGAAAGCCGTAATCCTTGCGCAAAACGGTGCGCAATTTGGATAAAAGCGCGTCGCCCTGAGTGCGCGAAAGGTCAGCCGCCGTCACGGCGCCCGGATCGGTTTTTCCGCCGGCGCCGCCGCTTACCACGATCAGCCGATTGTTTTGGCGAGCCCAGGCCGACAGAGCGGCTTTGGCGGCCAGCGAGTCTATGGCGTCGACGATGATTGCCTCAGGAGGAATCACAACACTTAGATTGTCTGCGTCAATGAAGTGCTCAATGGGGCGGAAATTGCCTTCAGGATTGATTGCGGCAAAGCGCTGGGCAAGTACGGCGGCTTTGGCTTGTCCCAGCGTGTTTTCCAGAGCCGGCAGTTGTCGGTTGATGTTGCTTTCGGCCACCGTATCGCCGTCAACCAACGTCAAAGTACCGACACCGCTGCGCGCCAACGCCTCGGCGCACCAGCTGCCGACGCCGCCCAAACCCACCACGCAGACGTGAGCTGCGGTGATGGCCTCAAACGCAGCTTGCCCGTAGAGTCTCTCAATGCCGCCGAATCGACGGCTGTCTTTCGGGTTCATCAGGCGTCCTTTTTGTCGGAAGTCGCACTGGCTTCCGGGGCAGTTTCCGTGCCTTGCTTGGTGTTGTCGATCAGCACCTGAGGTTCCGCCGCTCGTCCGCTCTTATTTTTGCGGACGAACCATGTGAAGAACACCGGCACAAAGATGGTGGCGATGAAGGTTGCTGCGAGCATGCCGCCGAAGACGCCCGTACCCATGGAATGGCGGGCGGCAGCACCCGGACCCGTGGCAAACACGAGCGGCATCACGCCCAGGACGAATGCCAGAGAGGTCATCAGAATCGGACGCAGACGCAGGTGGGCGGCTTCAATGGCGGCGTCAAAGACGCTCAGGCCTTCCTCCATCTTCAATACGGCAAATTCCACGATCAGAATGGCGTTCTTGGCCGTCAAGCCGATCAGCACCAACAAACCGATTTGGAAGTAGATGTCGTTGGCCGCGCCCCTGAACCAAAGCGAAACGAAGGCGCCCAATACGGCGTAGGGAATCGCCAGCACCACGGCAATCGGAAGCGACCAGCGCTCGTAAAGAGCAGCCAGAATCAGGAAGATGATGATCAGACCGAAAAAGATAGCCGTCGATGAGGAAGCTCCGATTCGTTTTTCGTGCCACGCCTGACCGGTCCATTCAATGCCGTAGCCTTCGGGGAGAATTTCTTCGGCAATTTCTTCCACGATGCGGATGGCTTCGCCCGAACTGACGCCTTCAACCGCGGCTCCCATGAATTGTGCAGCCAGATAGCCGTTCATGCGGCGAAGCGAATCGGAGCCGGAGATGCGGCTTACTTTTAGAAGCGAACCTAGCGGCACCATCTCGCCCGAAGAGGCTTTGACCCAGGCACGCCCGAAGTCTTCAGGCGTTTGGCGAGACTCAGCATTACCCTGGATGATGACGCGATAGGTGCGGCCGTTACGCGTGAAGTCATTGACGTAGTTGCCGGCAAAGAGCGTTGAGAGCGTATCGTAGACCTGGCTTGTCGAGATGCCCAGACGCATGGCCTTGTCTTCATCGAGCTCAACTCGCAGCATCGGAATATTGGCGCGCAACAACGTGCGCAGACTGGTCAATTCCGGTCTTGCGGCCAAAGCGGCCATGAAGTCGTCCGTGACTTGCTTTAAGGCGGCAGGATCATCATTGCCGCGCGCTTGCAAAAAGCCCGTAAAGCCGTTGGTGGAGCCGAGACCGCGAATGGATGCGGGTAGCGTGGTCACCGAGACGGAATCGGCACTTTTATCCGCAATGGCCTGCATTTCTCGGCGCAGTTGCGCAGAGTCTTTCTCGCGCAAATCCCAATCGACAAGGCGAACGATGTATGTGGCGGTATTGGGACGGATGTCGCTTGCTTGCGTGTCAAAGCCGGTCATCACCAGAATGCTCTGAACATTGTCCAGATTTTCAGTAATGTCTTTGCGAACTTTTTCGGTTTCCTGAACAGTTCGGTTAAAGGACGTACCGTCGGGCAGCTGCATGCTCATACGGATAATGCCCTGGTCTTCGTTTGGCACGAAGCTCGTGGGCGTTGATTTGACGAACTGCCAGCAGCCGGCAATCACGGCAACCAACAAAACGGCCGTCAGAAACCTAAACCGCAGAGCAAGCTTTACGAACTGCAGATAACCGAACGTAAAACGTGACAAGCCGTGGTTAAAGCCCTGAAAGAATCGATTGGTACTGGGCTTTTCGTTTTTCAGAAGCACGGCGCACAAGGCGGGTGTCAAAGTCAGAGCCACAAAGCCCGACAAACAGACGCTCACAGCAATCGTGATGGCAAATTGTCGGTACAGTTCGCCCGCAATGCCGCCCAAGAATGCCACAGGCGTGAACACGGCCGACAGCACGAGCACAATGGCGATCAAGGCGCCGGCTACTTCCTTCATGGCCTTTTTGGCAGCCTCAACCGGGCTTAACCCTTCGTAGCGCATCAAACGCTCAATGTTTTCCAACACCACAATGGCGTCGTCAACCACGATGCCGATGGCGAGCGTCATGGCAAAGAGCGTTAGCGTATTGAGTGAGAAGCCCATGACCCAAAGGCCGGCCATGGTACCCACCAGGGAGACCGGGACAGCGAGCATCGGGATGAGTGTCGTTCGCAGGTTTTGCAGAAACAGAAACACCACGATTAACACCAAAAGACCGGCTTCGCCCAGAGTCTTAAGCACTTCGTGCAAGGAAGCTTTCACGAACACCGTCGTGTCGTCGGTGATTTCATGCGCGATTTTGCCTTCGGGGTAATCTTTGGCAACGCGATCCAGTTCGGCTTTGACAGCCTCGGCGGCAGCCATGGAGTTGGCGCCGGTCTGCAGATAGATACCGATCGTAATGGACGGTTTACCGTTAAAAACGTTCACGGTTTCATAACTGCGCTTGCCGACTTCCACATCGGCGATGTCGCGGATTCGGATGGGCGAACCGTTGGCGTCGTTTTTAATGATGGCGTCGCCGAATTCGGCTGTTGTCAAACGACGGCCGGGACTTTGCGTGGTGTAGTAGAGCTGTTGCGTGGAAGTTGTCGGCATGCCGCCGATGGTACCCGCACCGCGTTCCATATTTTTGTCGTCTACAGTGTCTTCGACGTCCTGAACCGTTACGCCCATACGAGCCATTCGCTGGGGGTCAAGCCAGATACGCATGGCGCTTTCGGTATTGCCGAAAATGTTCACGTCACCGATGCCGGGCAAACGTTTCAGATAGTCGACAACATTCAAAAGGGCGTAGTCAGCCACTTCCGTCGGCGTCAGAGAGCCGTCGGGAGAGTACATCGCCACCATCATCAACACTTCATCGGAGCGCTTGCGGACGTTAACGCCGTTTTGGCGAACTTGCTCGGGTAGGCGACGCTCGGCCGTACGCACGCGGTTGTTGATTTCGAGCATGGCGTAGTTCGGGTCGGTGCCGACATCGAACACACACTGAATGCGCACTTCGCCGTTTGCACGAATGGAGGTGGTGTAATAGATGAGGCCTTCAATGCCCGAGAGCTGATCTTCAATCGGTGCGGCCACTGTACGGGCCAGCGTCTGGGCGTTGGCGCCTTCGTACTGAGTTGAGATGGTGACGGTTGGAGGGGTGATATTGGGGTACTGCGACATAGGCAGTACGCGCATGGCAACAATACCGGCCAGAACGATCAGAATGGACAGAACGGTGGCAAAAATTGGGCGTCGAATACAAAGGTCACTGAGCATTTTGTTTCGCAACCTCCGCCGTTACTTCTTTTCAACAAGCGTGACAGGCTGCTTGTCGCGCACACGTTGAATCTGATCAGTCACGACTTTGTCTCCGGCTTCGAGCCCCGAAAGAATGATCCAGTCCGTGTCTTTCCAGAGGCCGACTGTTACGGGAACCGCGCGAGCGACGTCGCCGCGAATGACGTATACCTGATAAGTCCCGTCTGGCTTTTGAATGACGGAGCGCTGCGGTACGCGTATCGCGTGTTTTTCAACGCGCGTTTGGAGTTGAACGTGCACAAACTGACCGGGAACAACGCCCGGCGTTCCGGCCGGTACTTTGGCGCGCATCATCAGCGATGCGCTTGTGGGGTCAATCTGGCGAGCAACATAATCAAGCTTGGCGTCCACTGTCTTTCCGTTGTCCAGACGCAAGCGCACTTTGTTGTCGAGAGAGATGGTCGCGCCATCAAGGTTGCGTTCGCTCATGGCAAACACAATGCGCATTTCTTCGGGCTGCGTGATCGTAGCCAGAAGCGTATCGGTGGCGCTCACGAGCGTGCCGGTATTGACAAGCGAGCGACTCACGATGCCGTCGCTGGTGGCTTTGACGGCGGTACGCTCCAAATTGATGCGGGCGCTCTCTTCATTGGCCCTGGCCATGCGAAGGTTTGCAACACGAATGTCTACGGCGCTTTGCGCATCGTCCCAGGTTTTTTTGCTGGTGGCCTTGGATTCGTAGAGACGCTTGTATCGCTCGGCTTCACGTCGTTCTTGCACAAGTTGCGCTTCAACTTGCTTGCGTTCGGCGACGGCAGCGTTGTAGGCGGCACGATACGTATCTTGATCAATCAAAAAGAGCGTATCGCCTTCTTTGACGCGATCGCCTTCCTTGTAGGCAATTTTTTCGAGGATGCCGGAAACTTGTGCGCGTACCTCGGCTTGCTTAACACCTTCGGTTTCGCCCAGCGCTTCGACCCAGATGTTTTCATCGGCGATCGTGGCAGTGACGTAAGTGACGGGAATCGGCGGACGTTGCACCTGGACAGCCTTTTTTTCCTGGCATCCCGTAAGCAACAGAGCGGAACACATCAGTCCGGCGCAAGCGGCAAAACCCGCACGAGCGAAAAAGCGAGGCAATAAAGTCATGTTGTTTTTGAGAACAACGCCGCCGAGCCCGCGTGCACAGCGCACCCGAGCCGTTGACAACGCCGTTTGAGCATATGAATTTGTAAGACTTAACTGACTAGTCGGGGTGAATCCTATATTGTGCCGAGCTTTGCGGGTAAAATGGGACGCCCAAAGCAGTAGTAACCCTTAATTTTAGAGACTTGATTGAGATCAGTGTAGTCGGAAGCTGCCAAAAACAAGTCAAATAATTTCAGTGGCTCGCTCAAGCCACTTGCGAGCGCGAGGGCTCAAAAGAGGCATGAGTTCTTCTCGTACTCGATTGTGATAGTCGTTGACCCAGTTGATTTCCACCGGCGTCATCATGGCGGTTTTGATGAGCCGCGTCTCGATCGGTGCCAGAGAAAGCGTTTGCATGCGCAGCATCGGTTGCATGGCTGAAAGCATGGTTTCGTCGACAACGGGGGTCACCAGGTTTTCCGTGCGGATGCCGTATTGCCCCGCACGATAAAGTCCGGGTTCGTTGGAGAGCACGAGTCCCGGGACGACGCGGGAGCTTTCTTTGACAGGAGCTCGGGGGGAAATGCTCACGGGGCCTTCATGTACCGAAAGGAAAAAACCTACGCCGTGGCCTGTACCGTGCCCGAAATCGGCTCCGATCTCCCACAGGGGAGCGCGCACGAGCGTATCGAGCTGACTGCCGAACACGCCTTTCGGAAAAACGGTGGTGGCAAGAGCAATGTGACCTCTCAGAACGGCTGTGAAGTCGGACTTCATAGCGTCAGTGGCGCGACCGATCAGAATCGTACGGGTGATGTCGGTGGTGCCGCCTTCGTATTGGCCGCCCGAGTCGATCAAAAGCAGAGTGTCGGCGTCCGACTGCAGGTTGGCATTGTTGCCCGTGAGCGGGTTGTAGTGCGGTAGAGCCGCATTGGCGCCGAACGCGACGATAGCGGGGAAGCTGTCACAGACAAAGCCTTTGCGCTTGGCGCGTTCCGCGTGCAACATCTCGGCAAGCGCCTGCTCTGTGGGCGTTTCGCCGTCCCAGAGCATTTCATCGAGTCGGGCGAAAAACTCGCATAAAGCGGCTCCGTCTTGTCGCATTGTTTCCTTTAAAAGCTCAAGCTCAGCTTTGTTTTTGCGGCTTTTTAACAGTGCCGTAGGACGCTCTCCGGCTACGACATAAGCGGAACTTTCTTGCTCCAAAAGGGCATAGACGGCGTGGTTGACGGCGTCGGCGTCAAGAAGCACGCTGTGCCCGTTGAGGTGCTGTGCGATGTGTGCGCGACGGTCGGAGTAGGCGATAACGGAAATGCCGCTCGCCTTGAGATGTTTCTTCACGTCGTTCGTTTGGATTTTCTTCGGATCTACGTAAAGCGTGACATCGTCGTCCGTGACGAGGAGATAAGCCGTGAAAACAGGAGTGCAGGCGATGTCGCTGCCGCGCAGATTGGTGAGCCATGCAACGTCTTCAAGCGTGCCGAGTAAAAGCGAGTCGGCGCCTGCCGCATGCACGGCTTTGCGAACCTTTTCGAGCTTACGGGCGACAGACTCCTGAGCGTTCGTAAAGACCGAGATAGGAGCGGAATCCGGATGGGGACGGTCTTTCCATACGTGATCGGTCACGGAAATGTAGCCCGTCAAAATCATTCTGCGTTCGGCAAAAGCGATTTCAAAGCGACGGAAGTCGTTTTCGGAAATGGTAAGCGGATCGCAGCCGACCTGTGCATTTTCCGGAAGGTTCTCACAGAGCCATTGACGAGCGTTGGGGACGCCTTCCGCACCGAAACGCATGAGCTCGATTCCGGAGTCTTCAAGTTGTCGTGCAGCTTGCTCCCAATAGCGACTGTCGGTCCAAAGAAGGGCTCGATCGGCCGTTATGACCATGCAGCCGTAGGATCCCGTAAAGCCCGAAAGATAACGCAGAAACATCCAGTGTTCGGGCAGGTGTTCGCTCAGATGGGGATCAGCGGATGTAACGAGCCAGGCGTTTAGCCCAAGGAATTGAATTTCGTCGCGCAGCGCTTGCAAGCGTTCGGTAACAGAGGTAGACATAAGAAATCGGTTCTCCAAAAAAGACCTTGTGGTCTTGGCACATCCATTCTAGGAAGTTGAACGCGGAAAAGCGGCCGAAGAGATGAAAAACGCCGTCGAAACGGATCGGCGGCGCATCGTTGTAGTGGGTTGCTGCGTCAGAAAAGCTTAATGATCTGGATCGTGAGCGGCATTTCCACAACGCCGTCGTGAGAGGTTTCGCTGCCCACATCAACGCTCACCAGACGCCAGCCTGCATCGCGCATCTCGATTAAAGTCGCCTGCACATCGAACTCAGGGCAGGAAAACACGATTTCATTGAGCGCGCGTTGTGCTGACAGAGGTTGCATCGAGGTGCAGGTGAGTTGTTTGCGGTCGTCCGCTTCCATGAGTACCGACAGGTTTTTGGTCTCAGGGCGAGACTCGGTATCGATGGCTTGGCCTTCGATACCGGACTGCCCGGCGCAGCCCGCAATAAGCGCGGCGACCGCGGCAAGAGCCGCGGTGCCGAAGCGAAATGAAAAAGTAGATTGGCAAGCGATCATAGTGCTGATTTTAGCGGCGGCGCATGCGCAGAATCATGCCGGGCGGCAAATTTGAACTCACCGACTCAAATCGCGAGTCCGAATAGGCCGTTTTCGGCGCGCGCTGCACTGTTGACTTGATATTCGAGGCATTGCCGCGACGGCGTTCCTGACCGAATCGGTTGCTTTCAGGATCACGACGGTTGTCCGTGCGAAGAGTTTTGTTGCGCTGGTGTGAACGGAAGTTGCCGGGCATCGTTTGGGGCAGGAAAATTGCCTGATTTTCCGGAGCAAAGGGATCGGCCGGCTCCCACGAGGCGCGCGAAGAACGACGATCATTGCCCGGAGTGCCCCGACGTGCGGGACGAGCCTTACTGACGACGTTGCGCTCGTTGGTGCGTTGGGTATTCTGTGCGGCCTGACCGTTGTTTCCACGGACGTCAGGATTCGGTTCGCGACGCGTACGACGACTCTTGGTGACTTGCGGTTGCTGCACTTCAGTCGCCTTTTGCCGCGGTATGCGGCGAATTTTCTTTTCGAAGCGTTCGTCGGGATTGTCAGATAGTCCGGCGGCCTGTGCTTCGAGCTTGACGGCTTCGTGCACTTCCTTGGCAACTTCGGTTTTGGCGGGCTTTTCTTTGCGCTGCTTGCGGCGGGACTCTCGCAATTTTTCAAGTTCGCGCTTGCGTGCGGCATCGCGTTCCTTTTCGTCGGCGACGATGTCTGCGGGCGGTTCGCCTTCGTAACCTTCGGCCTTTTTGAGATCAATGTGCTTTTTCAAGAGCTTTTCAATGGCCGACAGCAGATCCTTTTCATCGTCGCTCACGAGACTTACGGCGTGCCCGGGAACGCCTGCGCGCCCCGTGCGGCCGATACGGTGCACATAGTCTTCGGCGACATTGGGCAATTCGTAGTTGATGACGTGCGGGAGCCCTTCGATGTCAAGGCCACGAGCAGCAATGTCGGTTGCCACCAGCACACGAATGGACTTGTCTTTGAAGCCGGCAAGCGCTTTGGTGCGTGCCGATTGACTCTTGTTGCCGTGGATGGCGGCAGCGACGATGCCGTCTTTTTCAAGCTGGGAAGCCAGACGATTGGCCGTGTGTTTCATGCGGGTAAAGACAAGTACCTGATCCCACTGATTGTCCACGATCAGGTCGCGCAACAACTCGCGTTTGCGTTTCTTGGCGATGCTCCAGGCTTCCTGAGAAATCAGCGTGCTTTCCTTGTTCTTGGCAATTTCGACCGAGACGGGATTGTTGAGGTAGGAGTCGGCGAGCTCACGAATTTCAGCGCTGAACGTTGCCGAGAACATCAGAGTCTGACGCTTGGCGGAAAGCAGCTTGACGATACGGCGAATATCGTGGATGAAGCCCATGTCGAGCATGCGGTCGGCTTCGTCGAGAATAAGAAATTCCACTTCGGAAAGGTCAACATTGAGTTGGCCGGCATGATCGAGCAGGCGGCCGGGGGTGGCGATGAGAAAGTCGCAACCTTTGAGCAGCGCTTCCGTTTGCGGACGAATGTTGACGCCGCCGAAAATCAAAACGGTGTTGAGCTCGGTTTGAGCGCAATATGCTCGAATGTTTTCGTCGATTTGTGCGGCCAGTTCTCTCGTCGGCGCGAGAACCAGCGCACGTACTTTTTTTGCAGCTCGTGCTTTAGGTGCGGCGAGCATCTTCGAGATGACAGGCAGTGCAAAGGCAGCCGTTTTGCCGGTGCCGGTCTGAGCGGCCGCCAGGACATCGCGGCCGGATAAAAGGGCGGGAATGGCTTGTTGCTGAACCGGGGTGGGGGTGATGTAGCCGAGATCGGTTACAGCATCAACGACGGCCTTGGGCAGACCGAGTTCGGAAAAAAGATTGGTCACGGTTTTACTTATTTTTGGTAGAGACCGAATTTGTCGTCTATGGGTACAACAAAAGTGCGTACTTAGCTCGCCATCTAAAACAAAGTCGGGCTGAAAATTGGATCACGCGCGGCTCAAGCCTTCAGCGCCGGATAGGTCGGGCGCCCAATAGCCGCAATACTCACAGAGGCAGTTTCAAGCTCAAGGCTTCGGAGCACAGCAAAACCAGCATTTGAACAATGCAGGAAAAGGCGCAGATTTTAACGGGAAGACGAGTCTTTGTGCGTCAAACGGACAAATTTCTTTACGTCATAAAAACGGGATGCGGCAAGTTGAGCGGAAATGTGAGTATCCTTTTCGCCATGAGCACTTCCGAACCTACCTTTGTCAACGTCACCAACCGCAAGATCATCCATGTTGATATGGATGCGTTTTACGCGTCCGTGGAGCAGCGTGATCATCCGGAGTTGCGCGGCAAACCCGTGGCGGTGGGGCACGCCGATTCGCGGGGCGTAGTGGCGACGGCAAGTTACGAAGCCAGAAAATTCGGCGTGCACAGTGCCATGCCGAGCTCGCGAGCCAAAATGCTTTGTCCGCAATTGGTCTTTATCGAAGGTCGGATGAGTCACTACAAAGAAGTCGGCATGCAGATCCGCGAGATTTTTCACCGGTACACGGATTTGGTTGAGCCGATTTCGATCGACGAAGCGTATCTCGATGTCACAAATAACAAGATGGGCATCGTTCTTGGCGTAGATGTGGCCAAGCGGATCAAGGCGGATATTCGTAACGAGTTGCACCTGGTCGCAAGCGCCGGCGTTTCCTACAACAAATTCTTGGCAAAGGTTGCCTCTGACTGGCGTAAGCCCGATGGGCTGTGCACGATTCATCCTTCGCGGGCTCAGCACTTCATTGAACAGCTCCCCATCAAGGCGTTTTGGGGCGTGGGTCCCGTGACGGAGGAAAAATTTTTCAAGATGGGAGTCAAGACCGGAGCGGATCTTTTGAAAATGCCCCTGGCCGAACTCATGTCGCATTTCGGGCAAGCGGGCGTAACGTACTACAAGTTTGCGCGCGGCATTGACGATCGTCCGGTGCAGTCGGAGCGCGTCCGCAAGAGCGTGGGTTGCGAGGTGACATACGAAGTGGACATCCCGGATCGGGCTTTCGTTCTGGAAGAAATCGGAGTTCTTGCTGACGATCTGCTCAAGCGGCTCAACCGCAGTCGGTTTGTCGGCACAACATTGACGCTAAAGGTGCGGTTTTTTGATTTCCGCACCGTGACGAGAAGTCTGACGGCCGATGCCCCGTTGGTGGACAAAGACTCGATTGTTCGGGCTGCAACGGCTTTGCTCACGGACGTTGATATTCCGTCGCGTGGCGTTCGATTGCTGGGGCTATCGGTGAGTTCTCCTGTTGAAGAGCAAAACGAACGCCAGGGCGTGCTTTTCTGATCGTTTCCTTGGTCGAGAGTGCCGGAAGTGTCGCACTAACGTGGACAAATAGAAAAAATCTTCAACGCACTGAAGAAATTTTCAGTTTTGCGCTGTTTGACCTTGCCTGAAATTGGTTGACGGCTTTTGGCTATGTCCTGATTTGGTTGACACAAAATGCCTCTGATTACCTCCGCGCATACGGCTGCAGCGAATGCACATTTGTCAACATGTGACTGATCGGTCACATGTTGGTTTTTGCGTCTACAGGGATGTGCTTGAAAGAAACCGCATCAAAGAGTCCTTTGTCCGTTATGCGCAATTCCGGAATGACAGCGAGTGCCAGAAAGCTCAGCGCCATGATCGGGTCCACATTGTCGGCAATGCCGAACTCTTTGTGCGCCGTCTCTACGAGGTCAATTTTTTGATGAGCCACTTCTTTCCACTTTGCGGTTGTCATGAGTCCGGCTATTTCCAACTTCAATGATCGAACGACCTGACCGTTTCTCACCAAGACGATGCCGCCGCCGAACTGTTCCAGTGCGTTGACGGCAGCGAGCATATCGGCGTCGTTGTCGCCAGCGACGATAATATTGTGCGAGTCATGCGAGATTGTGGTGGCCAATGCGCCATTGAGTCGTTGGCCGGAAGCCAGAAGGCCTTTTACGAGCGATAAGCCGACGTTGCCGGTGGCGTGGTGTCGCTCAATGACCGCCACTTTGACGAGATTTCGGCAGGCTGCTACATCAACGAACCCGGCCTGGTCAACGACAACGGATTCGATCAACGACCTGGTAATGAGGTCTCTGCCGGTAACGCCGATGATGCGGGCTTGTCCCGAAGGACAGGCAATCGCAAACGAGGTTTCCTGCAACGGGCGAATGCGGACGCGTCCGGTGACGGATGCGGGCAGTGATCCGGACGGTTGCGAAACAGTTTCCTCGTGTCGACGCCCGTTTTTGAAAACGGCGCGAACTGAAAAATCCGTCAGGTTTTCCAGTACGACCAGATCTGCGGCGTAGCCCGGAGCAACGGCGCCTTTGTGCTTGAAGCCGAAATGGCGCGCGCTGTTGATGGTGGCCATGCAGAGAGCTTCTTCCACCGCAACGCCGTGAGCGACGGCGCACCGAACGGCATTGTTGATGTGTCCCTTGGTACTCACGTCGTCGGGGGACGCGTCGTCCGTACACAAGCAGAACATGGAACTGTTTTGCGGCGTGACGACAGGTGCCAAGGCTCCGACGCTTTGTCCTGCAGAGCCTTCGCGCATGAAAACCGTCATGCCGCGGCTGATGCGCTCCAGCGCTTCTTTAGCTGTACTGCATTCGTGGTCGCTGGAGACTCCAGCGGCGATGTAGGCGGAAAGACCGTCACCCTCGAGCATCGGAGCATGACCGTCGATGTACTTATGTGCAACATGCGCCATCGTCAACTTTTCCAGCATTTCGCTGTCGCCGGACAGCACGGCAGGCACGTTCATGACTTCGGCTAACCCCAAGACGTCGGGGTCGTCAATCAAAGCGCGAAGTTCGTCGGCCGCCAGCGTGGCACCCGAGGTTTCAAACGGCGTGGCTGGCACGCACGATGGCAACATAAAGCGGATGTCAACGGCGGCATTCTTGGCATCTTGCAACATGAACCGAATGCCCTCGAGTCCGCATACATTGGCAATTTCGTGCGGATCGACCACGATGGTCGTCGTGCCTTTGGAGAGGATCAAACGAGCAAATTCGGTCGGACGCAGCATCGAGGATTCGATATGCACGTGCGCATCGATAAAGCCCGGAACGAGTATGGCGTTTTCAAGATCAATTTCTGATTTTCCGTGAACTGCCAATTGCGGGCCGACATTGACGATGATGCCGTCAGCAATGGCGACATCACAATGGTCGACAAATGCTTTGGTGAAGGCATTGAAGATGCGGGCATTTCGCAGCACCAAATCACATCCGGATTGTCCGAGTGCGCAAGCAATGCGATGTTGCAGGGCGGCAGGAGAGAAAGAGGGCTGGCGCATGGCAAAGAACCTCAATAACGGTTTTATTCGGTGCGTTCGACGCGGATCAGAAATTTAGAAAGATAACCTTCGTGAGTGTCCACGCGGGAGTAACTCATCAAGTCGTGAATGTACAAATCTCCGACGGGCTTAAGGTGACGAGCTTTAAGAAGTTGCAAGAAGTTTTCCGCGTGTTCAATTTGTGACTCCAGAGAACTGCGCACGACATAGCGGGCATACAGGCCGGCCGGGATGACAGCACGTTGAGACTTTGGTGTCGCACCGGTGGCCGTGCTGAAAGCCGCACTTTCTACGATGCGGCCTGCGAGCAGGTCAGCAAGCGATATGGTCACGCCGTATGGTGCGCGAGGTTGAGTGCGCTGCTGGAAAAGAACTCAAAGTATTCCACAAACTGACAGACGCTGCGCTCAATGGTCGCTGCTGTAGGTCGACAGGAAATTATGGGCGCCCTGAAGGCGCCCGTGAACTTCAAGCGAGCAGTCGCCCGCAGGTCGCTTCTTTCATTTGTCGGGTGAAAGAAGCAAGCTGGGATTTGAGTGCTCGGTCATCATTGAGATTTTCATTGATGATACGCACGTAGGCCGAGCCGACGATCACGCCGTCAACACCGTGAGCCATTGCTTCGGCGACATGTTCGGGCTTGCTGATGCCGAAACCGAGTAAGGCAGGCGGGGCGCCAGCGTCTTTCATGAGTTCGACGACATGATGCGTGGGCATGCCGGCGGCGCGATCTGTACCGGTGACGCCGCTTCTCGACATCAGATAGATATAGCCCTCGCTGTGCTGAGAAATGCGGCGTATCTTGTCAGCGTCGGCGTTTGGAGGAACCAAACTGATCAGCTGTACGTCGTGCGCGCGTGCAGCTGTATCCCATTCCGATTCTCTGGCGCGCATCGAACTTGGAATGTCGGGAATCAGCACTGCGTCAACGCCGGCTTCATGACACTGAGCGAAGAAATGATCAAGCCCCGGTGCGTAGGCGAGGTTGATGTAGATCATGAGGCTGATCGGCATATCGGGATGTTTGGCTCGGTACTGTTGTACGACCTGCAGACATTTTTGCGTGTCAGAACCATTGGCAAGTGCACGTTTGGAGCTGAGGCAAATCACCGGACCGTCGGCGCTGGGGTCGGAGAACGGAATGCCGAGTTCAAAAGCGTCGGCGCCGGCTTCAGTCAAGGTCTCCAAAATTTCGAGACTTTTTTCTGGTGTCGGATCACATAGGTTGACGAACGGAACCAAAGCACCGTCCTTTCGGGCTTTCAACGCGTTAAAGAGGTTTGCAAAACGATCGGTCATGATGGTTGTCCTTCACTAAATCACTTGGGGTCAAAGCGTTGTGGCGTTGATGTAAGCCTCGCGGTTCATGTGACCGTCCTTAAAGAGTCCGATGCGCTCAAAACGATCAAGCACCTGATTGACGTCTTTGTCGCCGCGGCCGGAAAGGTTGCACAGAATGATCTGTTCCTTGTCGGGATTTTCTCGAATCATTCGCAGGGCATGCGCGAGCGCGTGACTGCTTTCGAGTGCCGGAATGATTCCTTCATGCAGACACAAGTCACGGAAGGCAAGCAGCGCTTCTTCATCGGTGGCGTTGACATACTGTGCGCGGCCGATGCTTTGCAGGTATGCGTGTTCCGGACCTACCGACGGGAAGTCAAGGCCTGCGGAAATGGAATACGATTCTTTGATCTGTCCGTCGGGCGTTTGCATATTGAAGGATCTTGCCCCGAAGAAAATGCCTTCCTGGCCGTGACCGAGCGGTGCGCCGTGCTCACCCGTTTCAATGCCTAAGCCGCCGGGTTCCACACCGATCAGTCGGACGTCTTTTTCCTTGATGAAGTCCGTGAAAATTCCGATGGCATTGGAGCCGCCTCCCACGCATGCCACAACGGCGTCGGGAAGACGATGCTCGACTTCCATGAGCTGGCGTTTGGCTTCTTCACCGATAATTTTTTGGTATTGCTTCACAATCGTGGGGTAGGGATGGGGACCGGCTGCCGTACCGAGCATATAGTGTGTGTTCTCGAAGCTACCGGCCCAGTCACGCAAAGCTGCGTTGCATGCTTCCTTGAGCGTGGCAGCTCCCTCGGTGACGGAATAAACCTCGGCGCCCATCAATTCCATGCGAAGCACGTTGGGCTTTTGACGTGCGACATCTTTAGCGCCCATATAGATGCGGCATTCAAAGCCCATCAGAGCGCAGACAATGGCGGTGGCTACGCCGTGCTGGCCAGCGCCAGTTTCCGCAATGATGCGCGTTTTGCCCATTCGTTTTGCCAAAAGTGCTTGGCCGAGCACTTGATTCGTTTTGTGTGCGCCGCCGTGCACAAGATCTTCTCGCTTGAGATAGAGCTTGGCCTTGGTGCCCTTGGTGAGATTGCGGCACAGCGTAATCGGCGTGGGGCGACCGGCGTAGGTGGTCAGTAGCCCGTTGAGCTCGGCTTGAAAGCTCGGATCATCCTTTGTTTCGACAAAAGCCTTTTCAAGCTGATCCAAGGCCGGAATCAACAGCTCGGGAACGAATTGACCGCCGAACTTGCCAAAAAACGGATTCAACAGCATTTTGATGTGTCCTCTCTTGTAGCGAATGTGGTTTAAGCGGCTTGCGCGAGCGTACCGTTCCGGGCAAAGTCGCGGTGTGCTTCGACGATTCCGAGGGCGCGTCCGGTTGCAAGGGTCTGGCGCGCGAGCTCTACGCCCTCGGCTATCGATTGAACTCGGCTACCGGCTAAAAGCAGAAGCGCCATGTTGGCGCAAACCATGTCGTTGTGTGCGGGTTTACCGCGGCCGCTCAAAACGGCTTGCGCGATGCGTGCGTTTTCTTCCGGCAGGCCGCCTTTGACGTCTTCTTCGGTGTACTTTGCCGTAATGCCGAAATCGGCCGGCGTAAAACGACCGGTCTGAATGTCGCCGTTTTCATACAGTCGGGCATATTCCGAAGGACCGGAAACGGAAACTTCGTCGTAACCGCTGCCGTGTACGACAAAACCGCGTTTCATGCCGAGTTCTTTGAGCGTTTGTGCGACCGGTTTGATCAGAGCCGTGTCGTAAACGCCGATGACGGCATAGTCGGGATGCGAAGGATTGGTCAGCGGGCCGAGGATGTTGAAGATGGTGCGGGTAGCGAGAGCGGAACGTACCGGCATCACGTTTTTCATGGAAGTGTGGTAGAGCTGAGCAAAGCAGAATGCAAACCCTGTGCGGACGAGGAGTTCGGCCGCTTGTTCGGGGGCAGGGGCGATATTAAATCCCAAGGCGGTCAGCAGATCCGAGGCGCCGGTTTTCGACGAAACGGAACGATTGCCGTGTTTTGCGATGAATAGGCCGTTGGACGCGGCACCGAGTGCGGCAATGGTTGAAACGTTGATTGATTGTTTGCCGTCGCCGCCCGTACCGACGATTTCGCCGATTTCGATGCCTTCGGGACGAGGAAAGTGCCGTGCGGCGCGAACCATGGCACGAGCTGCGCCTGCAATTTCAGAAGGAGCCTCACCCTTCATTTTGAGGGCGGTCAGAATGGATGCAAAGACGGCCGGGTCGGTTTCGCCGTTAAAGATTTTGGTAAAAAGTTCTTCGGTTTGTTCGCTCGAAAGGTCCTGAGAAGCGTAGAGAAGTTCAAGAGCCGGTGTCATTTTGGATTTCCTTTTTCGTCGTGTTGTTTGTCATGCAGATGCCAAGCTGAGAGAAACATCAGAGGCGCCAGCACGGAGCAGGCGGCAAGACAAAGGAAAGATCCTTGTGTGTTACGGCAGACTTCATTTTGCAGATCCTTTTTTTTGTTGATCCGCGGACCTTGTCTGGTGGTTTTTTGAGGATAAGAAAAAACCCGCTGACCTTGTTGTCCGCGGGTTCTTCTTCTCAAACTTCACTCGTTGTTGTGACGTGACAAAGCGCACCCGCCCTATGGGAGGTGCCACCACCAAAACTGGTTGAAAAGCTTTGTCGAGTACATCATCTGTTATCCGAGAAAAGAGAATTTTCGGTAGAACGTACCGATTGTTGCGCTTACTTTACCTAGACTTTCGGTAAGCCGCAATAAGGTAACTTGCCTAGAAACAGCATTTGAGAGCCAAAGATTTGCTCCAACGAGGAAATCTCGGCAAGATACGGGCCAAGTTCAACCATTTGGCCGCAAACCGACGGCCTAAACAACGGAAACCAAAATATGACCGAACCTCTTCAGATTACCGACATCGTGGTCGGCGACGGCGCCGAAGCAAAAAAAGGCGCGCGCATCACCGTGCATTACACGGGCAAACTCACCGACGGCACGGTGTTCGATTCGAGTATTCCGCGCGGCCAGCCGTTTGACTTTACGCTTGGTGCCGGTCAGGTGATCCGCGGTTGGGACGAAGGTTTTGCCGGCATGAAGGTGGGCGGCAAGCGCAAGCTTGTGATTGCTCCTGAATACGGCTACGGCGAATACGGCGCCGGCGGCGTGATTCCTCCCAATGCAACGCTCGAATTTGAAGTTGAGCTTCTCGAGGTGGAGGAAGTGCCCGAACCCGGCGAGCTCGAAATTGATGAAGTGCAGATCGGTACCGGAGAAGAAGCCAAGCCCGGTATGGTTGTGAGCGTGCACTATACGGGCAAACTCACCGACGGCACGGTGTTTGATTCGAGCATCCCGCGCGGTGAGCCGATCGAATTCCCGCTTGGACAGGGTATGGTGATTGCCGGCTGGGAGCAGGGCATTGAAGGCATGAAGGTGGGAGGTAAGCGCAAGCTTACGATTCCCTACAATCTCGCCTACGGCGCACAGGGTTACCCCGGTGTGATCCCTCCCTACGCTACGCTGATTTTTGACGTTGAGCTCACCAAAGTCGCCAAAATGTAACGGCTGATTCTCGGAGTCGACGATAGGCACCGGTGCGAATGTTTCTCGCCCGGTGCTTTTGTTTGCGTTGGGTTCAAAGCGGTTCGATCGGCACCACGTTGATAAAGCCCGGTTCGGTCAGGCCCACATGAGTGCTCACACGATACACGGCTTCGAGCATATCGGGCTTTAATACTTCTTTTGGAGTGCCGCAGGCTCGCACGCGACCGTGGTCAAGCATGATGAGACGATCGGAAAAGCGGGCGGCGACCATCAGGTCATGCACGACGCACACGGTTGCGGCACCCGTGCGCTCGGTGTATCGGCGTGCCGCTTGCATCACGATGAGCTGATGACGCAGGTCCAGAGCGCTTGTGGGTTCGTCAAGCAGCAACACGCGCGGAGAGGAAACAAAAGCCTGCGCCATGAAAACGAGTTGCTTTTGGCCACCCGACAGAGACAGGACCGGTTCGGAGGCCAGTTCATTAATGTGCATGGCATGAAGTACTGCATCAACGCGGTCAAACGTTTTGCCGTCGACCGTAAGCGAAAGATCATTCACGAGTCCGAGCAACACCATTTCAAACACCGTGAGGCGACTCTGGACGGCGGTGAGCTGAGGAACATACGCCACGGCGCTGTTGGAGAGGGTTTTGCCGTTTTCGGTGGCGAGCACTCGCCCGGTTGCTTTCACGAGCCCTGCCACGGCTTTGAGCAATGTGGTTTTGCCGCAACCATTCTGACCGATGACGCTTACCAGTTCGCCGCCTGCGATGTCGGCCGAAACGTCGGAGAGAACGGTTTTGCTGCCGAACGACACAGAAAGGTTCTCGATGCTCAGTTTCAGGTCGGTGTGAACCGGTCGGTCGAGCTCGCTCAATAGGCTTTCGTGATGATGGTCATGGTCGTGCGGATGAGTGTGCCCCATAGCTCAGTCCTTGTGAGATTTCTCTTTTGAAAGGTGACTTTTGCCGTTATCTTTCGTCTTCGTCGTTTATTTTGTATTGATTTGTGCGTTGGCGATGAAGGCTCAGATACCACTGTACCGTTTGTTTGATGCCGGTTTCAAATGACATTTCGGGGTTCCAGCCGAGCTCACGGCGGATTTTGCTTGCGTCAATGGCATAGCGGAAATCGTGACCGGGGCGATCGGTGACGTTTTTGATGAGCTCTTCGTAGCTGTGTCCGTTCCAGGGTTCGAGTCGATCCAACAGACGGCAGACGATGCGCATCATGTCCAGATTCGAGTGTTCCTCGTGACTGCCCACGTTATAGCTTTCGCCGGCTTGACCGTCGTGAAAGATTTTGTCAACGGCGCGACAGTGGTCCATCACCCAAATCCAATCGCGCACGTTGCTGCCGTTGCCGTAAAGCGGTATCGCTTCGTGCGCAAGAGCCTTGCGGATGATGGTGGGAATGAGTTTTTCGCTGTGCTGCCAGGGGCCGTAGTTGTTGGAGCAGTTAGAAATCGTCGCGTTCAAGCCGTACGTGCGGCAATAGGCGCGAACGAGCAGGTCCGAAGCGGCTTTGCTTGCCGAATAGGGGCCGTTGGGCGCATAGGGCGTTTTTTCTGTGAAAAAGCCCTCCTCGCCGAGGCTTCCGTAGACTTCATCGGTGGAAATGTGATGAAAGCGGGCTTGAGCCAGACAGCTCTTGCGTTTCCAGTAGCGAAGGGATTCGTTTAACAGCGCCACGGTTCCGTTGACGTTGGTGTCGACAAAAAGCAGAGGATCGACGATGGAATTGTCAACGTGGCTTTCAGCGGCAAAATGGATGACACCCGTGATGTCGTATTTTTCGAGGAGATCGCGAATGAGCTCGGCATTGCGGATGTCACCTTCGACAGGCACGACGTTAGGCATTTGCGCTTGTGCGTCAAAGGCGTAGCGAGAACCCGCGTAGGTGAGCGCATCCAGGTCGATCAGACGATAGTTCGGGTAGGTGTGCGCAAAGTACGCCACGAAATTGGTTCCGATAAAGCCGGCGCCGCCGGTGACGAGAATGCTTTTTTCAAACATGGGAAGAATCTTCCGTCAAGGCCGTCAGCCAATGCCGCGGCTCAATTGCGTAAGGTTGCAGCGAGTCGAGCGACAACACGCTGTAGGACGGTCGTTTTGCTTTTGTCGGATAGTCGCTCGTAGCAATGGGCTCGATGCAGCAGGACAAATCGAGATGCCGCACGATGGCGCAGGCAAAGTCATACCACGAGCCGCTTCCTGCGTTGGTAAAGTGTAAAAGCCGCATTGGTTTCAGGTGTGCCTTTTGCTCGTAGAGCGAAACTAATGCTTTTGCCAGATCATCGACAAGCGTGGGCGCGCCGATCTGGTCGTTGACGACGCGCAGATTGTTTTGTTTTGATGCGAGTTGCCGGATGGTTTGATAGAAATTGCGGCTGCCCGCTTTCTTACTGTAAAGCCATGCCGTGCGCACGATCAGACCCGAAAAGCCGCCTGAGAGAAGCGCGGTTTCTCCGGCGCGCTTGCTGCGGCCGTAAACCGAGAGCGGATTGACGGGGGCATCGGTGCCGTATGGCAAAGAACTTTTTCCGTCAAAGACATAATCAGTTGACACGTGAATAACCGGTACGCCGCTTTTGGCAAGAATCCGCGGACCGTCGGCATTGACGGCAAAAGCGGTTTGCGGATCAGATTCGGCGGCGTCAACGGCGGTGTAGGCCGCGCAGTTGATTACGCAGTCGAAGGACTCGAAGTCAAAGCAAGCTTTTACGCGAGCTTGATTGCAGATGTCCAATGCCTGACGAGAATAAGCACGGCATGCGATGCCTCGTCTTTGACAGAGCGCGGTGAGCTCTTGTCCCAATTGACCGTTGGCGCCGGTGATCAAGAGCATTCCCGAGCTCCTTCATAGTGAAAGGCAGGTGCCTGGCAATATTTCTCCCAGGAAGAGGCCGCTCTGTCCTTGCCGGACTGCAGGCAAACGGTGCCGCCCAGTTGCCAATCAATGGCAAGATCCGGATCTGTGGCATTGATCGCACCCTCGCTTTCGGGGGCGTAGTAGGCGTCGGTTTTATAAGCCACATGCGCGATCTCAGAGAGAACTGCAAAGCCGTGAGCGAACCCTTTGGGAATGTACATCTGCAGATTGTTTTCGTCGGAGAGTTCGGCTGCAACATACTGTCCGAAGGTGGGGGAACCCGCTCGAATATCCAGCGCCACATCCAGAATGCGACCGTATACCGCACGCACAAGTTTGGTTTGGGCGTGCTCGCCCTTCTGAAAATGCAGTCCTCTTAGTGTGCCTCGCCGAGAAAACGAGGCGCTGTCCTGCGAAAAGTCAATTTGGATGCCGAGCGAAGCAAGCGTACGGCGGTTGTATGACTCCAGGAAATAGCCGCGATCGTCTCGGTAGACGGCGGGCGCAAGCAGCACAATGTCGGCGATGGCGGTTGAAAGAATCTGCATGAGCGAACTTCTCGATGGCCTCGAGGCCTCAAAACAAAGCAATGACGCGGCTTAGGCGTAACGGGCGTGAGTGCTGCGCAAAAGTAAAACAAGTAAAAACGGCACACCCACAAGACTTGTGACGATGCCGACCGGTAGGACGGCGCCGGCCGAGAGCAGTTTAGCGGCCACGGAACTTGCGAGCATCAGCATGGCGCCGGTCAAAAGACTTCCCGGCAAAAGATAGCGCTGATCTTCACCGAGCGTCAATTTGGCCAGATGCGGTGCAACCAATCCGACGAAGCTGACGGTTCCGATAAAGGAAACGGAGCAGGCGATCAACAGCGCACTAATGCCAAAAGCGACAACGCGAAGACGACGCACGGGAACGCCCAGGCTCAAGGCTCTTTCTTCACCGATGGTGAGCGTCGTTAACTCCCACGAGCGCCCGATCAAATATGCCGCTGCGGCGATCACGGCGCCAGCGGCTGCTGCCGTGCTGGTCCATGTGCTGCGCTCTAGATTTCCGAAGGTCCAGCCGCTGATGAGTTGCGCGACTTCGGGGCTTGCATGGTACTGCAGGAATTGCTGCAGTGCCATGAAAAAGAAGTTCATGACGATGCCCGCAAGGATCACGGTCGAAGGCGACATGCCGCGCCGGCCGCCGAGCCAGTAGATGGCCGCAGACACGATGATGGCCATGGAAAAAGCGGCAAGCGCCGTGCCGAGCCAAAGCATACCGAAAATCGTAAATCCGGCGGTGATGGCGCCGGCTGCGCCGAATCCGGCGGCTGAGGAAATCCCCAGTGTTGATGGACTTGCCAATGCATTGCCGGTGATGTTTTGAATTTGCAGACCGGCCAACGATAAGGCGGCCCCCACGAAGAAAGCCGTCAGCGTCATCGGCAGACGAATGGACCAGACGATGACGGCTTCAGCTGTGCCGGCTTCTGGCCCTTGCAGCAGAGCCTGAAGCACCGTGGCAAGTTTCATGCCGGAAGAGCCCGTCATCAGGTCTGCTAAGGCAAGCAAAACGACTCCGACAACACCGGCAGCGAGAATGCGCAGGCGTTTTCGGCTTTGAAGTCGGTATTGCAGGTCGCAGCTCACGGTTCGATTTCCTTTGCGATCGGTTTAGCGTTCGAGCTTGATGAAGAATGTTCCCGAGCCGTCAACTTCAGGCAGATATGTTTTCCAGAAACGGTTGTATTCGGCAAGCGGATCAAAATCGGCAAATGTTTCAGGGTAGATGATTTTGGCGAGATCCATCAGATACGTGTAGTCAACCATGGAGCGGAGAGAGCCGTGGTCAACGCCGTAGATCTCTCCGGTTTTGACGGCTTCAAGGGTTTTCCATTCGGGACGAGAGGCAAAGCCTCGCAGCCGCGATTGTGCTTCTTTGGGGGAGACGGAAAGCCCCATGCGCATTTGATCGGTGTCATGAGCACCTTGCCAGATGCTGCCGGTGATGACAACAATTTGCGGATTGTGTGCTATCACGTATTCGCGGGAAAGTGCTGCGTAGGGCTGTTTCATGTCCGCAGCAATATTGTTTGCCTGCAGTTGATTGAGAATGCCGCCCCAGAGCACGCCCTTGTTGTATGTGTTGCCATATTCGCCCGGGCCTTTGCTTCCGGTTTCGACGTAGACGCGGCGGGCTTTGGCTGATTCGGGGAGTTTGGAGACGCGCTCGCGAACGATGTCGGCAATTTCAAGATAGCGTCGATTCAGACTTTCGGCCGTGGATTTCTGATTGAGCAGTTCGCCTAGGATTTTCGTACTTTGAGTGTGATTGGCAGCGGTAAGCGCGTGGTAGTCGAGCACCACGGTCGGAATGCCGGCTTTCTGAAGAACTTCGACGCGTTTGTTGTTGTCGGCGTACTGGCTCTTGTTGATCAGCAGGAGATCGGGCTTGAGCGAAATGATCTTTTCCGTGTTGAGAATGTTGTCGTGGTAGCCGCCGATACTCGGGATTTTCTTGATCTCAGGAAAAGACTTCGTCAGCGCAGTGTATTCGCCAAAACGCGTGGCCTGCCAGCCGTCCTGAGGCAGGGCGACGACTTTTTTCAAACTCTCGGTTCCGCCCACCATCAGAAAGTTAAGGATGTAGTTTCCCACGACGATGCGCTGCGGCGTCTCTTTGAGCGTGATCGTGCGATTCTCGAGATCGGTGACGGTTATGGGGGCGGCAGCGGCACTCAGCGACAACATGCCGAAAAGCAAAACAAGGGTAGCGGATTGAAAAAGACGACCGAGCATATCCGAAATCTCAAAGAGGACGGCGCGCGACTGCCGCCAGTATGATGTTTTTGCTTTTCGTATGATACCCATGCTTTTTCAGGATGCCATAGCTCGAAAGACGTACGACAACAGTGAACAAGAATTTGGCAGAAACGGGCAATCCGGAGGAACAAAAAAAGGAAGCGCCTCAAGTTAGAAGCGCTTCCTGTCCGATCGGATACAACCCGCTGTTAGGCGAAGAAGCCTCGCAGGCCGTACGCGAAGATCGCAATGATCACGACCGGAATAACATAACGCACCCAGACAAACCAAAGGCCAGTGGTTTTATGCGGCAGCGTACCGCAGTTGTCGATTTCGTCCTTGGCGTTGTTTTTCATAATCCAACCCACGAAAATGGTGGCGCCGAGTGCTGTGATCACAAAGCAGATGTTGCCGCTCACAAAGTCGAACGCATCGAAAATGTTGCGATCGAGAATGCGTACGTCGCGCCACGGACCATAGGCAAGAATGCAAGGTAGATTGCCGAACAGGAAGATGCCGCCAAGCGTCAGATTGATGGCGCGGCCCAGGCTGATGCGCAGACGTTCAACAAGCACGCTGATGATCACTTGATAGATGGTCAGCGACGTCGTCAGAGCAGCAATCACCAGCAACAGGAAGAAGACGATCGCAAAGAAGTTGCCGAGGAACATTTCGGAGAATGCGATCGGAAGAGACTTGAAGACCAGAGACGGGCCGGAATCGGGAGCCAAATTGGCGCTAAAGAGCGACGGAAAGATCATGAAGCCCGCCATTACGGCCACCAGCGTATTGATGATGCCTGTAATAACAGCTGTCTTGACCATGTCTTCCTTCTGGTTCAGGTGCGAAGAAAGCGTGATCATCACACCGAAACCAAGTGACAGGGCAAAGAACACCTGGCCGAGCACGTCAAGGAAAAGTCGGGGTGTGATTTTGGAGAAGTCAGGCGTCAGGTAGAAGCTCACGCCGGCTGCTGCATCGTCGAGCGTGAGGTTGCGAATCACCATGATCAGCAGGCACAGCAGCAACAGAGGCATCAGGTACTTCACCGAGCGTTCGATGCCCTGAATGACGCCTTTGCGCAGGATCACCCAGTTGATGAGAACGAAGACGAGCGTGTAGCAGGTGATTGCAAAGGGCGAATGTTCAATTGTGTCGGAATAGAAACTTTCGGTGAGTTCTTTCGTGATAGGACTCGAAAGGTCCAGGCCTCCGGCAACGCCTGCGGCGCCGAGGAAAATATGCCAGATGTATGAGATCACCCAGCCGCCGATTACCATGTAGTAGGCGAGAATGCCGAAGGCGCCCAAAAGCCCCGTGTAGCCGAAGAGTTTCCATAAGGGACTCGGAGAATAGCCGGGAGCACGGCCAGCCAAAGCAAAGGCGTCGACGCTGTTGGCCTGTGCGCGGCGGCCGATGACGTTTTCAACGAGAATGATGGGAATGCCGACGAGCATCATGACGGCAATGAAGGTGAGCACGTATGCACCACCGCCGTTTTCACCGACGAGATAAGGAAAGCGCCAAGTTGCGCCGAATCCGATCGTCGCGCCGGCAACGGTCAGGATATAGGTCAAGCGGCTTGACCAGGTTTGTCGTGTACTCACCCGTTTTCTCCCGAAAATTTGTTTTTCTTCTATTGCAAAAAGAGTCCCGGCAGACAAGCTCGGGATCTCAGATTTCTTGCAACTATTAACCCATTTTCGACTATACCATATAACCTAATATGACAATGCGTCTGTTCGAGCATTTCCTGGCGGTTGAGGGCCTTGTTGCAAACAAAAAATCCGCTGATGCGAGCGGACATCGGCGGACTTTTGAGTGGTGGGATGAGGTGGACAGATCGCAGTTGTTTTTAAATGGTTTTTTCTTGTATAAAGTTTACTTATACCAACGCTTATACCAACGCAACCGATGCTTGCTATCTGTCCAGGCGCCTCATACTCACACACACTCTCTCTCGCAAACCCGACCGCTTATTATAGGCTGTTATAGAAGAACTCTATCTGAACTCGATCGATTGAAGCCCCAGTACGATGGCGAGTTGGCAGTTGATCGCATGAAGTTCCTCAGTGCGTAATGTGCCAATTTTCTTGTGGAGCATCTCCTTAGGCACGGTAGTGATTTTATCTGTCATCACCCAACTGATTTTCAAGAGCCCATTTTCAATTGAGGGTTCAATTCGCACGCGCGTTGGCATGTTGGTTGAGTCAAAACTTGTCAACAAGCAAAGAATCACCGATTGAAATTGCGTGATTTCGTCAGATTGAATTACCACTACCGGGCGTGGTTTTGAAGCGTAGCCCTCATCTCTGAGAACCCAAATTTCACCGCGCTTCATCGTTATCAACCTCCTGAAGCAATTTGGTTGTCATGCGAGTGGTGAAATTGATCGCTTCTTGCTCTGACTCGAAAGGCTCTACAGGACTTTTCACATTGACGCGGACGCTATAAGGAAAGCCTCCGGCTGCATTGAAGGCGTAAACAAACATCCGCAGAGCGTCAGCTGGCGTTGTCCCCAACTGCTTTGTCAAGGATCGGAATTGGTCGTTTTGTTTGCTGTCCAATCGAACAGCCACCTGTACTGTGGACATATTGTTACTCCTTACATGCATTTACTATCGAAATGATATCAAATGCACATTAAGTGAGAGTAATTACTGTTTGGCAAGACTCTACTGCAATCAACGTCTTTTTAGTAACCACCGATGATGGAAAAAGCCAAAAAAGGCATTTTTTGCGGTGACAGTTTTTGGTCACTTCGCTCCAAACCCTCGAAACCTGTCAAACCTCCTGCCGAATTTTGTCAGTCGGACACATGCAGAGGCTAATCGGCCAAACTCGGCTGAAATCATGTAACTCTTTGAAATTGCTATTAATTTTTATCGGCCGAGGTGACATTTTTTTGTCAGAACTCCGACTGACAAAAACGGTGTTTGTCAAAAAAAATTTTGACAAATCAATTAATTCAGAATGCGGACGTCGACACCAAAAAGGGGCCCCTAAAACTTTTTGGAGAAAACTCATGACGACATTTCTGAAGTTGCTGATTTTGGCAGAGGTCTTGGAAATTTTGAGAATCAAGAAAACGAAACTGTATGGAGACATCCAGCGGGGCGTGTTTCCTCCGCCATTGAAATTTGATACTGCTTCAAGATGGCCTGAAGATGAAGTAGCAGAGATCCTTCAGGCGCGGCTTCGTGGAGCATCCGAGGCAGAGCTGGTGCTTCTCGTAAACGATTTAGTTGCGAGGAGAAAAGCATGAAAAACCGCCATTTTGTACGGTGTAAACCTACCGAAGCGCCCGTAATTGCGGCTCTTCGCAAAGCAGGTTTCCTGACTGGATCTGATGACCGTATGGCGTCGTTCACTTGCCCGATGTGCCAAGCAATTGCCACGTATGCCGTTCCCGCGGAGCAGGAGCCGTATGGGGAGGTCAAATGCGCGTGCGGACTAAGCATTATCCAGCTGCTTGAAGAACTGGGGATGGAGCTACATGAGGCCCGTTGCTGTCCGACGCTCAACATCTCTCGTGTCCCCATACATGAAATCGTTGACGCCGCCGAAGAGTTGCTTGCAGAAACAGGGAAGGTCGTTGCTTGCGGACGTTCGCTTTACACGGCCGATTACCGTTCAGGAGTACTGGCTTGGATCGATGAGGCTGATTTAACGAGGCTTTTGAGCCAGTACGGTGTTTTTCTGAAGCACGATGCTAGATCAAAGTCGGATCTTCCGGTTGATCCGCCTGCAAGGATGGTGCATTTGCTGATGTCAACGCAATACAAGCAGTCTGTGCCCCAAGTAATGGGAGTCGTTCGGCAGCCGTTTGTCCTCACCGATGGCTCTCTCTGTTTGACCCCCGGCTACCACACTGACCTGAAAGTTTTGGCGGCATTTGATCCTGCCCCCTTTAGAAAATTTGCTTGGACAGGAAAGGTCTCGGCATCACAAGCTGAAGAGTCGGCTCGTTTCTGTGAGGATCTCTATCGCGAATTTGCGGTAGAGCCTTCTATGAAGAGCACAGTTTTGTGCGCAGGCCTGACGGCAGTTCAGCGAGGGGTGCTGGATCGCGCTCCTATGATCCTAATTCAATCCAACATATCGGGCATTGGTAAGAGCACTCTTGCACGTGTTTTTGCTCTTCTCGTCTCAGAAGTGCCGCCGTCAGAGATTTCCTATCCAAACTCGGCCGAAGAAACAGGAAGGACTCTTTTTTCGGCACTAGCTTCCGCTCCCGCTTGTGTACTAATTGACAATATTGTGGGCACGTTGGCCGATTACCCGGCCCTTTGCACATGTCTCACGGAGCCGTTGTACGAAAGTCGCGTGCTGCGAACGTCGTCAACAAAACAAGTTTCTACTCGGGCTCTTTTTGTCGGAACGGGCAATTACGTTGTTCCGGCTGCAGACATGCGCCGGCGAGTTTTATCCATAAGACTTGTTGCACCTGACGAACATCCGGAACAACGACGATTCGAGCGTGAGGATATTGACGAATTTGTCCGCAAGCATCGACCTGAGCTAGTAATGCACTATTTGCGGATCGCGGCAGCTTACCTCCAATCAGGTGCGACAGTGGACTGCGCACCGTTGTCAGGTCTGCACAACTGGTCTCGCCGCTGTCGAGAACCGATCCAAGCACTGGGGTATGACGATCCTGCCTTGCCGATGCTCAAGATGCTTGAAGAGGGTGATGATGATCAAGCCTATCGTCTGCAGCTGCTGCAGGCATTGCGCCATTTTTTTGGGGCAGAGGCTTTTACCGTGAGTGACATTGCTCGTCTTGAGCAGCGACAGATGGTGGATGCTTTGGCAACCGTTGGCGTTTTGAAGGGTGGGCAGCTTAATCGCGAAAAACTTGGCTGGTTTCTTAAAGGTCTTGTTGGTTATCCGATTAAAGGTCTTCTTCTTGAACGTCTCGGCAAGCACCCCCAGTACCGGGTCAAGGAGCTGAAATGAGACGACAAGACTTCATTTGCGGCTTTGCAGCTTGCGAAAAGGCAGAAATCGAGCTTTGGTCAGCGGCAGCGGCTCTGAACTCTGCATCTCCGTCGGTTCTTGCACAGAGTCCGATCAATGGCTTGGGAATTCATGCTCTCTGCAAGTTCGGCGACGAGGAAAACCGACCGTATGTTGGTGTGGTTCCCTTTGACTTGCGGGAAGTGATGGCTATCACTCCCAATGCTTATAACGCAGCAGCATTTTCCATTCGCGCCGCTTTAGCTTGGTCTGCCACCCAAAGTCTGGATGCAGACCAACCATCCCAGACGGTCATGGCGGATTTTGCCAGGATTTATATGCGCAATGCCGCGAATTTAGCCAAGATCAGCCCCGTTGGTGCGGCCGTTTGCTATGGAGTCGGGCTGCGTGTGGCGCAACTGATGCAGTCTGCCGGAACGGACAGACTGTCTATAGAGGTGTTGGTCCGAAACTTTCATTTGAAATTTTCCTTTCTGGGTGAAATCGAAGGCATACACGATGATTGTCGGGATCCGGTGCAGCTTGCTTTTGTTGATTGGATGCAGGCCCGCCCCAAGATGAGGCTCGAAAAGCGAAACGCGTACGTTCAACGAGCTTTCAGGGTAACGGGGACAGAGACGGGAAACTTTATTGCTGCCCCGATGGGTGAAGTCGAAAGTGACATAGATCGCCTGCTTGAAGCCTGTGCCGAACTGGGGGTTTCTTTGCCGACGGCGCAACGGCTCTTGCAGCTCTATGGCAGAAGTTCGGGCAGCGCCTACAACGAGGCACGCCAGTACTTGAGGCACAGCCAGGCAAAAAAGGCTCCGGCCTACATTCCCCGATCAAGAAAGATCGGACAGATTATCCAGGTTTGTAAATCGCTGATGGAACGGGCTCTCGATGGGCCTTACACAACGTCAATGTTGATCGAAGCTTTTATGTGGTCGGCTTTGGCGGCCATAAGAGTCACAGGAGTGGATAACACCAAGGGTCGCGAGGGATTTTGGATTACTTGGCTTGAAAAAAAGATGCAGAACCACCTGCGGACGCTTGTTAACTATTGCGGAGCGGACAGCTGCGGCTCCGCTAAGAATAATTCTTTGGGAGCGAGGAATGACGCAGCGTGACTGGAACTTGATGGCAGATCCTCAGCAAGTCGAACTGCGGCGGACGCTAGCCAGTGAAGAAGTTGCGGACGCAATGCAGAAGGAAATCCGGAACCTGCATGACGGCATTGCGAAGATCCGGCAGTTGCTGTTGATTCAAGGGCTTGGCGTGACGGACATTTTTCACGCTATGAAGCACGAAACAGCGTTTTCAGCAGAGGAGACCTTGATTGCCCCTCGAGTGCGCATGGACGAAAGGAGAGGGACGCCTAACTTCTATTGGGAGAGAACAATTCGGCATGCGTATCCGTTAGGTGCATCGCAAACAGAGAGAAGAGAGGGACAAACGAGAACCTATCAGGCATTTGTACGGCGTCGAGGATCAAAAACCAAGACAAAGATGCGGGTCTATTTGCTTTCCAAGCATGTGCCGTTGCTCAAGAAGACCCAAAGCGTTTCCATGAAGGAGTTCACACACGAGCCGGAGTGGGTTCAGACAGCGGCGGCGCTTATTGAGCCACAGTTGACGGACCTGCGCCGTCTTGCAACAGCCATCGGTGCCGTGAACCGCAGCCTATGTCGTTTTGAGCAGATGATGAAAAAACAAACCAAGGAGGAGCAGACGTGATTAAGTCTTTTCTTGGTTTGTTTTCCGATCATCAGTCAAAACCGATACAGCCGAGTGGGAACTTCATCCGCTATCAAGACATTCCGGAGCATTCAAAGCTGGGGCTGATTCATGAAAGTTATCCGCAGGTCGTGGGTGTCCCTCTTGTTCCGCGGCCGCCTGAGTTCTTCTGCCAACGCTATGCCGACGAGCTTCATGACTTTTTCAATCGACTGGCCTTGAACAAGGAAGAAGTAGACCGTCTGTTGATGCCATTGATAACGCGGGTCATAACCTTGGTGAATATTCTTCCAGCCTCAGAAAGCCACCATCATTCGGGAGTTTGTGGGCTTTTTGCTCATTCGATTCAGTGCGCGAGTGCCGCGGCTGCCGTAGCTGAACGACAGTTATTGGCAGAAGGAACAACCTTGAGACAGCGCTATCAGGATTGTCCGCGTTGGCTTGTGGCAGCGGGTGTCATGGGGGTCATTCATGACGTGGGGAAGGTATTTGACGTGGAGGTTGTTACCGCAAACGGAGACAAATGGAATCCCTTCGCCGGTTCGTTGTGGGAGTGGGTGACGCAGGCCAAGGCAAAACAGGTTTTTGTCCTCTGGAGACAAGATCGGGTTCATAAGCAGCATGAGCTCCGGTCAGTCCGAGTGGCATACGGCCAGCTGTTTACGAATGACCTGCTAACTTATCTGACAGAGGTTTCTGGAGACGTGATTCCCGGAGCCATTGACGATGCGATCGTTTTTGGAACAGGCCCACTGGCCGCAGTTCTCAAGGAGGCTGAAGAGGAATCTATTCGACAGGATGGGGAAAGCAGAAGACAGCTTGGATCCGCATACACGCGTTCGGTTTCCCCGTTGGTGACGCCAATTTTTTCGGCAATGAAAGGACTGCTGGAGGCAGGCTTATGGTCGGTTAACAAAGAGAACTCTCAGGTATATGTGACCAACCAAGGAACGTTTATCCGTCTTAGCGAAGTTTCGGCTTCAGATGTGCATCAGGCGGCCATTAAACTGCAGGCTCCGTATGTGCCGGGAACCCCGGAAGGGTTGATTCGTGTACTCGGGGAACAGCACCTGATTGATACGCATCTGGGAGAGAACGACCAACCTTCTTATGTTTGGCTCGTCAAAGTTGGGGAGGAAAACAACCGCAAACAAGCTTGCATCAAGCTCTGTGAGCCGATGGTGTTGTTTGAGCACAATAAGCTGCCGGAACCGATTGACGTGACGGTTTGCAATGCAAACAAGACTGTGAAGAATGATGCAGCTGCGTCAGTGCCTCAAAAATCTAAGTTGCGGTTTATGGCTCCTCAAACTGAATATCTTCAGGAGTCAAATTCTCGGGAGAATAAGAGGGCTTCCCTGCAGGTCACTCAGGCTGAATGCGATGAAATTCCTCAAGAAGCGATGAAGCCGCAGGAAGCAAAAGTGTTCGTGGAACGTTTGTTAGCTACCGCGGTGGAGCAAATGAGGGTCGGAAAGGGGTTTCTTGTCGAGAATTTGGTCTTGCATGAGGATGGCCGGCGCACCTGCAGCTCCCAAAAAGTCGAGACCGTCTTAGAAATGCACAAAATCGGCCAAAAAACGCAGGAAATGCTCCTAAGGCTGATCTCAACGAACTTTAGGCTTGATTTTGATCCAAGTGATCATTCTTTCACTTTTGTTGAGGATGATGCAAATGAAGAATCAAAATCTGGCCTGTCAACTGGGCCCTAATTTGCCAGGGCGTCGGGCGGCAGTTTGCGCGATTGGTGCTGCCGGCTATGGCCTTGCTGCCGCCTGCTTGCCTCAGATGGCTTTACCTTTGGGAGTTGTGGGTGGATATCTGGCTACTAAGAGTGCTTTGGGTATTCGGGAAGCGCTTGTGAAAATGCGCTTTGAATCAGCCATGCTTGGCAAGCGTCGGCAGTGGATGACGCACGATGAGTTTGCTCATTTGGCAGTTCAGGCTGCCGGCGTGGAATCTCGTTGGCTTGGCTATGGCTTTTCTTGGGACGCTGAACATTGCCAGAGCACCGTAGACTTTCTTAAGCAGGACTGGCGGGAGCTTTATCGCCAGGCGGTGACGAATACGGCAAAACTGCGTTACGTGAAAGGCCATTTCGCTGATTGCCTGCTGCATCCTCTGACTTCCTTGAATGTCTTAAGAACAATGAAGGATGTGGTCTCGACTCAGCCTGGTTATGCGTGGATTCATGCAATGGGAGAAGAAAAGCCGCTGTTGCTACCAAGCAAAAACTTTGAAGGGCATGCAGCTGTCTTCGGGACCACAGGCGCAGGAAAATCTCGTTTTCTTGAACTCATGATTCACCAAGCCATTTTGATGGGTTACACGGTGATCGTGATTGATCCCAAGGGAGATAAAGGGCTGGTTAAAACCACAAGGGCAGCCTGTATCAGAGCCGGACGCCAGTCAGATTACCTGTACTTTCATCCCGGCCACCCTGAAGAATCGATCAATCTCAACCTTCTGGCCAATTCAACCCGCACAGATGAGATTGCATCTCGTATTGCCGATTCATTGCCCGGACAAGGTGGCGACAGTCAGCCCTTCATCGACATGGGACGAGGGGCTTTGCGAACCATCTGTGTTGGGTTGGCAATTTTGGGCAGAAAACCCACATTCAGAAATCTCCACTACTTTTTTGCCAACCGCCGTGAACTGGCAGAACAGGTGCTTTACCAGGTTTTGACAAAGACCTATGGGGTTGACGTGATTGAGGAGGCTTTGTCGGGAAAGAAGTCTACTTCCAGGCTTGAAACCTTGATCGTTTTCTATCAATCACGTCGGATGGTGACACCGGAACTCGAAAGCATCATTGCGCTGGCGGAACGTGATGAGGATTCTTTTAGCAAAACCACGCAAAGCACCTGGCTTTTGCTGACTGCTCTGGCAAGTGGGGATCTCGGCAAAAAGCTTTCGCCGTCTGAAGATGACGATAAGAAGCCTTTTTATGACACGAGGAAAATCATTGAACAGCGCGGTGTGTTCTATCTGGGGCTGGATGCGCTGACAGATTCAGGCATGGCTCGGGCAATCGGCTCCATGATGCTCGCGGATTTGGCTTCCACTGCAGGTGCCCGCTATGACTTTGAGACGGCTCCGGCTCCTGTGATGCTTTTTGTTGATGAGGCGGCCGAGTTGACTTGTGAACCGCTTACACAAATGCTCAACAAATCCCGCGGCGCAAACTTTTCCATTTGCTTGGCTTCGCAGACGATATCCGACTTTGTTGCCAAGGCAAAGGATCGGGCAGAAGCGCTGAGGATCCTGGCAAACCTCAACAATTTCTTTGCATTGCGCTGCAATGATCCGGAGACTCAGAGATTTCTGATGGAGCGTATCCCCAAGACCCGGATCCGGACGACAGTCAAAGCGCACGGTGTTTCTACTTCAGCAAGGAATCTGATCGCTGAAGGAGGTTCCATCAGTGAGCGTGTGACGGAGGAAGAGGCGGATCTTGTGCCGGCACCATTGCTGAGTGCACTTCCAAACTGTGAGTACTTCGGCGTTGTGGCTGGAGGACATGTGATCAAAGGGCGCATCCCGATCCTTGTGGAAACAGCTCGGGATTTTAAGGAGGGTGCGTAATGGAAAACACAAATAGGATCGGCCGTTCCGAAACGAGTCTCGCGGGGATTGTCTGGTCAATGGCCCTAATGATGTTGTTTCTTTTGTTGCTGGCGGTTCCGTTGGAAAACATCAGAACCGTTGTGGAAACTGAATGGCAGCAAAGTACAGAAGTGTTTGGATACTGGGCTGTTGGGCTGACAAGACAAATCTACGATTTCTTTGGTGTTGAGCATCTGATGCATGAATTGGTCAGGATAAGCGGTGCCGACCGGCCGAATTTCGATGTTGAGGTTAGGCTGGCTCACTGGATTGTCGGTCGTATTGATGTGTTGCACCAACTGCTGGTGATTACCTTGTTGCGACTGGTGACGCTGTGTGGTTGGGTAGCTGTTTTCACCCCCGCTTTTGTCATTACGCTTTTCTGTGGTTGGATGCAGAGAGAAGAAAACAAGGGAAAGTTCTTTTTTACTTCGCCCTACAAGATGACGAAATGGTCATGTGGCATCAAGCTTTGCCTGATGGGAGTGATTATCTCGGTTTTGTGTCCGGTAACAGTCAACGTCTATGTCGTTCCGTTGCTGCTAATTGCGCTGGTGGTCCTGAGTGGAAAGCTGGTGAGCGGCTTGCAAAAGGAAATCTGAGTACGGTAGCAAATGAATAGCGGCGCGGTTGTGGCATCAACACCTCATCTGCGCCGCAACTGTTTTTTTGCTTTTGTCGATGTGGTCACAGGTATTTATGAAACTTATGTTTTTCAGCCTCACACCATTTGTGGTAACCACCAAAATCGTCCTTGAAGAGAATTACTTTTTGACTGCGATCCAATTTCAAGACTCGTGATATGACCTCAATGGGCAATGCAATCACGACGAAAATGAATTCCAGCAGCCTGAGCTCAACGTCACCGAGAAATTTCTTGGCTCGTACCTTCCACGGCAAAGCAGCCCATGCCTTTTTTTCCCTTGCTTGTTCGCAGTCAATCAGTACTTTGATGCCGTAGGCTTGATGTGGGTGCAAAACAACCCACTTATCCAAAATGGTGTTGTACCGCAGCATGCCTTCTGTGTCGTCTTTAGCTGGGTAGGTAGGCAACCCCATTTGTTCTCGATTTGTCACGACAATGCGCACGACATCATCGCGTGTCAAGTAGCGAAAAGAATACCAATCAAGCTTCGTCGAATCTCGGATCAGTTCTTCGGCTTTATGCTGACAAGCTCGTTTCTCGTCAATTTCCTTGAGTAACCGCTGGACGGGATTTTTGTAGTCAAGATCGTCTTTCTTGCCGCGCAAAGAGTTTTCCCAATCGGTCACGTTGCCGTATATGCAGATCCCCTTCTCGTAATCCTCGACAATTTTGTCAGCCTCATCAAAGGGGATGTAAGAAGGAGTCCACCAACTGCTCATGACTTTTGCGCTTTGGGAAGAGAAAATCTTGCGGAAATGCCGAAGTGGCGCTGCTTGTTGCAGAAACGGCAACGCCGACCCTTAAACGGACTTTAGACGAAATTTTTCGGAAAGACTGCCTAAGCGCTCTTCTTTTTGGCTGCTGTTGCCGGAGAGGACTCGAGCCGAATTTTGTTAATGCCTTTGCAAAAGGCTCGATAGAGATGAATCCAAGATTTAACGCTGCGATCGCTGTTTTCAGGTGTCATCACGCCGTTGATCGCAAGCGTGTCAGTCCAGGCAACCAGTGTGTCGAGCATCTGGGTGAGGTTGAGAAAGCGCAGGGAGTAGGACGTGCGCACCGGCACCGTAAAGGTGCGAGTGTGGTCATAAACGAGTTTGCGATTTTCTTCCGGTACCTGCGATTCAATCAGGTTCTGCAATTCTGAGACCGTTAAGGACAAGCTTGAAGAAAATTTCTCAAACAGAACGTGCAGGGCTTTTTCAGCCTTGCGAGCGTCAGCAGCACGGTACTGATTGCGCGCGATACAGGTGGCGGCGTACAAGGAGTAGTCCACCCGGATATAGACGTGTTCGAAGGCCTGCTGCACCTGATTGGTGTGGATAACAATGGTTTTGGGCAAGACAGGCTTTGAGTAGTCAGCGGTAACTTTGCGCTGTTGAGGTTCGATGTCGGGAATCGCATCGTGAGCAAAGTTTTCGGAGTGAGTGCGCAGTTTTGTATGTCGTGTAGCACTCTTTGAGTTTTGGGGGCGAGAATCCGGCATGTATAGCTCCAGGTCGTTGAATTTTTTTGAGGGTACCTGGCACGGTGACTGCAGATAGGTCAGGAATCTGCCAGAAGTGGCAGTTTTTGGAACAATCTGTGAAGGTTTGATCGATTACAGTACGAAAGAACAAATGCAGCTTGCTGCCGTGCTCTCCGATTGACACGTAAAAGCGATCGGGCAGTCCTCCGTGATGACTGTGACGCGGGTCGTGCGCTGAACGACAGACAAAACCAGCTTTTACCGAAGCAGTGGCAGTACAGACTGCTTCAACAATTAACCCGAATCCGGGAGTTCATTCCCGGCTGACGGGCGTGGGCTCCCTTTTTTTAGGAGCTCACATGATGCATGAAGATGCACTTTCACCGGAATTCAAGTATTTCGGCTCTGACGTCTTTTCGAATGTCTACGACGGCGAAAAGAAAATTGAAATGCCGAAGTCGTTGCAGATTCTTGGTTTTTCAGACGACAAAGATCCCGGCGTGCCCAAAGCCCACGAGAACTACGTGTTCAGGCGAGAAGTGCTGCGGGACTTGTTGGGATTTTTACGAAAGCCCAACCACGACGCGCTTTTCATCACAGGTCCCACAGGAAGCGGTAAGACCAGTGCAGTTCTCGAGACTTGTGCTCGACTTAACTGGCCGGTTCAATCGCTCACCCTGAGCAGCCGGTTCGAATTCGCGCAACTCGCCGGTCACTTCACATTCGCTGCAGCAGCAGTCGGTGAAGCGCCGCAGATGAGATTTCAATACGGCCCTTTGGCTGTCGCGATGAAGTACGGTCACGTACTTGTCCTCAACGAGGTCGATCTGGCAGATGCCGGAGAACTCGCAGGACTCAACGACATCCTCGAAGGCCGAGCGCTTGTACTTGCCGAAAACGCAGGAGAAATCGTTGTGCCGCACCCTATGTTCCGTGTCATTTGCACGGCTAACTCATGCGGCAGTGGCGACAACTCCGGGCGTTACGTCGGTGTGCAGCAGCAAAACCTTGCCTTCATGGATCGCTTCCGATTTTTGGAAGTGCCGTATCAGGATGCCAAGGTCGAAGAAGAGTTACTGACGCAGCTGGCTCCGGCCATGAAGCCCGTCTTGGGCGGCATGGTGCAGCTGGCTAACGAGGTCCGCAAGCTTTTTACCGAAGGCAGGCTATCCGTGACGCTTTCCACGCGCACTTTGGTGCGTTGGGTTCAAATCGCGCAGGACTTTCGCAACAGCCCCAACTCTCTGGAGTACGGACTGCAGCGAGCGCTTCTGATGCGAGCAGAGCCCGAGGAAAGCCAGGCCATCGTGGGGCTTTGCCGCACGGTTTTTGGCGACGCATGGTCTTCGGTCACTGAAAAGTAGCCACTACTTTTATCCGTACCCGTCATAGGGAAACACATCCCTATGCGGGAGGAGTGTTTCCTTACGGCGGGTTTCTTTTTTGAACCTAACTACAAAGGAAACATTCATCATGGAAAACCGAGACACCTCTGCAGCAAAGGCTCAGACACAAGGTTTGATTGCCCGTCTTGCCGGAAGGTTCGGTGTTGAGCCGAACCGCCTTTTGAAGTGCCTGACCACTCAGGTCTTCAAGCAGGCCGACGGCAGGCAGCCAAGCAACGAAGAGCTCATGGTGCTTCTCTTGGTTTGTGAGAACTTTGGACTGAGCCCGTTTAATCGCGAGATCTACGCATTTCGCGGCAAGAATGGAGACATTGTTCCGGTTGTCAGTCTTGACGGTTGGGCAAAGATTGTCCGAAGCCAGAAGGACTTCAACGGTGTGTCATTCCGATTTTCGGGGACGACAGTAAAGGTTGCAGGATGCAATCAGGAACTGCCGGAGTTTGTTGAGTGTGCCATGCGGCTCAAAGGCGTTGATGAACCGATCGTGATCCAAGAGTTTATGGTCGAGTGCTTCAACGACAAGAGCCCTGTCTGGCGCAAATGGCCAAGAAGGATGCTTCGAACCCGAGCCTTCATTCAGTGTGCCCGTCTGGCTTTCAGTCTGACGGGACTCTACGACGAAGGCGAAGACTTTGCCGAAGATCTCTCCGGCATGGTCGCCACGGGATCGGTGCCGCCTCAGGCGCAACAGCCGGCCATTGCTCAGACGAGCGTGCCGAAACTGGCGCTTGAACGCGAAAAGCTCGACGAGATGCTTGGAAAACTCATGGTATTTGCGCAAAACCAGCCCAACGGATGGGAACGCGCAGCCAAATGGGTGGAAGCCAAGCTCACGGGCGAAGACAAGCTTTATGCGCAGGAAAAACTGCGTGTTGAGCGTGCGACTTTGGAAGCTTCCGACGTACTTCCTCCTGTTGAGGAAGTGAATGCGGAAGTCGTTTCAGAGGAGGCCGATCATGCGTTTGCTTGATCTTGAGCAGCGCAGCGAGGCTTGGCTTGCTTGGCGACAAGCCGGCATCACGGCTACGGAAAGTTCCGTCATCTTGGGACTCAATCCGTACATGACGCCGTGGCGTCTATGGTGCGAGAAGGTCGGCAGGGCACAACCGGCAGACCTTTCAGCCAATCCGTTGGTGCGCTTTGGAATCGAACACGAAGACGAAGTGCGCCAGATGTTTGAGTTGAAGCACCTTGACGTGGTCATGCCCGCCTGCGCTGAGTTCGATGAAGATCCGATCTTTCGGGCTTCTTTTGACGGACTCACATCGACGATGGAGCCCGTGGAGATCAAATGTCCGAGCGAATCAACGCTTGTGGACGTTCGACAAAACGGGCTTGAGAGTGCCGCCGGACGGCTTTACCGCATACAGGTTCAGCACCAGCTGATGGTAAGCGGAGCGCAGCACGGCTGGCTCGTGTGCTTTGATCGCACGACAAACGATCTCATTGAGTTCGTGATCGAGCGTGACGAGGAGTTGATCGCGGAAATCCGCAGCAAAGGACGCGAGTTCTTTGATCGATTTGTAGCCAAGCGAAAGGAACCTCCGAAGGACCCGACCCGCGACATCTACGTGCCCAAAAGTGATGTGGATATTGCCCGTTGGACCCAGTTTGCCGCCGATTACGCGGCAGCGCAGAAGGCCACGGACGCTTTGCAGCAACAGATTGATGCTTACTCCGCCATCAAGAACCGTTGCAGGGATGAGCTCACTGCCATGATGGGTGAATTTCTGCATGCGGACTTTGCCGGCGTTGCGATCACCAAGCGCGCTTTGCGCGGTACGGTGAACTACAAGGACTTTTTGCAGGCCAAGGGCATCGCTGAGAGCGAGCTGGAAGCTTTTCGAGGGAAAGGTTCAGAGAGTTGGTTGGTGCGGGTGACGCACGAAAATCTTCCGAAGGACTTTCAAGACGAAGAGCTCGAGGCGCTTCTCATGCAGGCTCAGCCAACAGAAGATCTGTGGTTCTGACACGCGTTTTAGTTCCCAAAGGGGATGTGAAGACATTCAATCCCCATTTGGGGAGAAGTGTATTTCCACATTCCCACATATCAACATTTGTCGGAGTAAGGAAATGACACATCATCAAAACACAAACGACATGGCCTTGATCAGAAAGATTGTGGTCGTGGTGCCGCGCTTTACACAGTGGACCGGAACCCGCGCGATGCACGAAGGTGATTACACCATCGGCACGGGCGGGCAATTGCCACCCAAAGAAGTGACTAAGTCTTTGGGCTTGAAGGCGATCATAGATACGCAGGAGCTGCGTGTCTTTGACCGCATCAAGCACAAGGCCGAAGTGCTTCTCGAAGGCTGCGGCGTGAAGTATCTCTCAGGATGGGCGATTCCCGAGGATAAGGCCGACGAGGTGTTCAAGTCATTGGACTCGTTAGTTGAGCAGTATTCGATGGAAAAAGCCGACTTCTTGAGTCGATACGATGCCTTGGTGAAGGATTGGGCAGATAAAAACCCATCTTTTTCCAAGGAGATCATGGAAGGCAAGCTTGACGTGAATGCCGTTTCCGAGCGTATCAACGCCGGTTACGAGACGTTCCGTCTGCAGCCTGTTTCTGCGGAAAAAGCGGTGGCTTTGGCAAAAAGTATCGGAGGTCTTGCTTCCGAACTGATTGCGAGCGTCACGCGCTCGGCAAGGATCTTTTTCAAGGAGAGCTTTCTTGGAAAGACCCGTGCCAGCCGCAAGACGGTAAATGCGGTGCTCAAAATCCGTCAGAAGCTGCAGGGCTTGGCCTTCCTGAGTTCCAGCATCCTGCCTGTGATCGCGTTCATCGACAAAGTGCTCTGCGAGATGCCCTCTGAAGGGTATTTCTCCGGAGAACCCTTTTGGAAACTGGCCGCCCTGGTGAAAACCTTGGGCGACGCAACGCTTCTGGAAGAAGTTATGGCTGATCCAGCGTATGCCGCAGCAGCATTCCCGATGCAGGAGACGGAAAGCTCTAGTGCCCAAGAGGCATTAGATCTTGACGTGCCGCAAGAGGACGCCAGCTCGTACTTGCCGATTAAAGATTCGAGCGAAAACTTGGATCCGACGCAACAGGAGAGTCCCTCTGAAAGCCTTGATTTACGGGGCTTTGCGAAGGGGGATGAAAATCAAAAAGATCTCTTCAGGGAACTGGAAGAGTTTTTTGATACGCCTGTTGGGCAAGGAAAGTTATCGTCAGAAAACCCGACGACAACTGCAAGTGAAGGAGATCTCGTGGGCAACAACGACGAGAAGTCGTCGATTTCTCAAGTGGCTGTTTCGCACGAGTGTTCAGAGCCCGTTGTTCCTGTCACGGTTCCGGCCGTGGATGTGGGCGAAGGGTTGTACTTCTGACCTGACACGCCTTTTCCTTGGTTTGTCATCTTTTCCCGCGAGGGCATCTTCATTGCCCTGCGGGGAGGGAGTGCCTTTGCGGGATTTCTTTTTGGAGAATCCCATGAAAGCACATCACACAGCAAAGCCGCGTTCGGTGTTCGAGCAAAGTCTTCCCATTGTGGCGGCTGCGCTCGGACGCCTGTGCGGCGTGGCAATCGAGTTCGGCGGTCAGGTTCCTGCAACCGACGGCAAGACGATCTACATGCCAATGCCAGAGACAATGACAGAAGAGGACGAACTCAAGGTTCTCGGCATCCTGTGTCACGAAGCCGGGCATGTGCGTTTGACGGACTTCGGAAACGTGGGTCAAAAGCTCACTCATCTGGAGAGGGCAATTGACAATGCGCTCGAAGACTGCCGCGTCGAAATGGCGATGAGTCGCCTTTACCCCGGAGCGGAAAGCCTTTTTGAGAGGGCGCATGCTGCCAAAGTGCAGGAATTGGCTGGTTGGAAAACGTTTGATGAGCAAACGCTCGTACCGCTTTTTTTGCTGGCCATTTCCGAAGAAAGGCTTCTGTATCGCAAGTGGTTGACGCCGCTGACGACCAAGCTCTCTGAGCACATGCAACAAGCTTTCGGCAAGGAGGTGGCTGCAAAACTCGAGGCCCTAGCACTTGAGGTCCGGGATGCGAAAAGCACGCAGGATGTCGTTGCGATTCGCAAGCGGATCATGCGGCTTTTAAAGCGCGAAGCTGCCCGGCAGGAGTCGTCACAGACCAAAACGGAAAGTGATGACTCTTCGGAAGCTGCACCTGCTCTCGACAAGGACACATCGTCGGACAACGGCAAGACAGAACAGTCGTCTGGCTCATCCAACGGGTCAAATGAAAGTTCTGACACTGCGTTGGAACGACTCTTGAAACCCACGTTGAAACCGGTGGTTAATCCTCTGGATATCTCGGGAAACTTCAAACGGCTTCAGACCGATGAAAGTGTTCCGGGATTGAGGGTTGATCTGACCGGACGTATCCGTCCGCGACCGGCCAAAGAGGATGTTGGCTTTGAGCGCCTCGCGCGTGCCCGGAAAGACTCTGTAGCGCTGAGACTGGCACTGCGGGGACTCGTACAAGCCAAGGCCAGGTGCGGGAGGCGCATCACGGATCGCGGCCGACGGTTCAGCACGACGCATCTGTGCCGGCTTGTGGTGTCTGACGCAAGAGTCTTTGAAGAGCGAATGGAACGTCAAGCGCCTAACGCCGCCGTTCATGTGCTTTTGGACATGAGCGGCAGCATGGGAGTGGCCGGAGGCGATCTTGCTGTTCGAGCGAGCCTCGGACTCGTTCTGGGGCTTGAAGGAATACGCGGGGTCACCCCGGCGCTGTCGGTGTTTCCGGGCGCAGCCTGCGGGCACGCCCAACAGGCGATCTGCATGGTACTCAAGCACGGTGAACGCCTTACCCAGGTGACACCGGGACAAATCGGTGCCATTTCCAGTTGGGGCGGCACGCCGCTTCAACAGGCTCTGCAGGCGGCGGGCTTTGCGCTTGCCGCTTGTCGGGAAGTCAAGAAGGCGCTCATTCTGATCACAGATGGGCGAGTGAGCGTGCAGGCAACGGCGCAGCTCATCGAAGACTTGAAACGGGCTGGCATTCGTGTGTTCGGAATTCAAATCGGTGACATCAACGACCTCAATGGGTTGCCGATTGATTCCGCGCATATTTCCAATGTCGGCGAGTTGCAGCAAGTGCTTTTTGGCTTTGCCAAGAAGCTCCTCCTGTGAAGGAGGTCTCACTTTCATCAACCCGAAGGGGACTTCGCTTCCCTTCGGGGAAAGTGAGTTTCCTCATCTGTGCAAATGCACAGAACAACAAATCAACAAATCAACAACTCAACAGGAGGATGTTATGACTTACCAATTGGATGTTTCTGTCGTTCGAGAAGCGGCGCGAGGCCACTGGGACGCGATTTTCTGTGCGCTGGCACCGATGCTCAAGGCAGCGATGCAGCAACCTGGAAAACACGTGCCGTGTCCTGTGCATGGAGGAAAGGACGGCTTTCGACTGTTTCCTGACTATGCAGATGCAGGTTCCTGTGTCTGCAACACCTGCGGAACGTTCCGCGACGGGTTTGAGACGCTGGAGTGGCTGCATGGCTGGGGCTTTGCTGAAACGCTCAAACGGGTGTCTTGTGTGTTGGGGCTTCAACCTCGACAGGGGGAAGAGGTCCTGGCCCGCCAAAAACTCAACCGTGTTTACCGCGGCCACATCTTGACCATGGGTAAACCGGAGAAGCGGCAGGCAAAAGCGTTTGAAGATTTTGTTGTCGAGATTGACGACGAGATCTCCAACTGCGTTCGTAAGCTCGGTACCCGTTCGCTCAAGCAGGCCTTGGCGGAAGCAAACATCAAGCAGCATGAGCGTGTGGAAATTGTGCTTGCTGCACGTGAGCGTGTCCGGCGAGCCAACGGTTTTTCTTGTACTCGGTACGTCTGGTGCGTCAAGCGCTTGATGTCGAAAGCGCAGGAACAGCTTTTTTCGGCAGAAAGAGTGCAACTCAACGGACAGTTGGCCGGTGCTATTTGCTCTCGGTGGCTGAATGCTCTGCGGTTTGATGCGTCAGCCCCGGAACAAAAACCATTGCAGCTGTACCTGCAACGACGAGCCATTGCCGATGTTGACGAATCGTTTTTGAAAGATCTTCGCTTTGAACGAAGGTTTTTCGACTGCGAAAGTCGGCAGTGGCATCCGGCAATGGTGGCAGCCGTGCGCGACGTCTCCGGGCAACTGGTGACAGTCCATCGCACGTTGCTTACCGGCGACGGACACAAGGCTGACGTCAACGTCCCGAAGCGTCTCATGCGCTTACCTGACGACAGAACCATCAACGGATGTGCGATTCGCTTCGGTGAACCGCACGAGGTTTTGGCTCTGGCAGAAGGCATCGAAACCGCACTTTCTGTGATTGTTGCGACAGGTCTTCCGAGTTGGTCATGCATCAATGCCGGAGGTCTGGAGAGGGTTACTATACCGAACCACGTTAAGCGTGTCTTGATCTTTGCTGATAAGGATCGCACCGGTACGGGAGAACGCGCTGCCTCAATGCTTGCTCAGAGGCTTGAGGCCCTGGGTGTAGCGGTTAGAGTCGTTGCGATTCAGGATGAAATTCCGGATGGTGTGGACGGCATTGATTTCAACGATCTTCTTTGCCGGGGAGGCAAGGATCGAATTGTTTCGATGCTTCCTTAACCTGTGCACTCTCCGAACCATGAAGTTCGGGGAGTGCACCTACAGGTTTACGGCTTATTCAAGTTGGAGTCAATCACAAGCTCTGGCTCTGGGGCATCTTCGTAATCGATTAAAGAGAATAGCTTCCAGGCACCATTACGGCCAAAATCACTGTAAGCCTTTTCAAGGGCATCGAGGAAGTCAAACCGATCCACCACCAGATTGATGGGGGGAGCGTAATCGCGTTTTGTCAACGAGCACATTCGGCGTAACCTGATCTGTTCCAGGCGGTAACCGACGTCCCAGCTTTCGAGGACGGCAATAGAGCCCTCTTCATCTACCTTCCAATTGCCGTAGACAGCACCATCAACCTTGCTGTAGATGTAGGTATGTAAATCCGGAATAGGGTCGGAAACATGGCTGCAGGCGATTTCGAATTCGAAGCTGCGCCGTTTTTTATCACTATTTTCAGGCCACGCAGCAACGCGATTATTTTCAAATTTTTCCTCTTGGATTTTGGCACCAAGTATCCACCAACCATATTCCGGAACTTTGGTTTCGAAGGTCACGGAAGCTGGCATGACAGGAACGTTAGGGACGTCTGGTTCTTCGTTTTGTTGCATATGGATCTCGCATAATTTCTGAAGAGACCTTGCGATGGAGTCTCTTGGTTTCACTCCGCTTCGTCGGGATTCTTTGTTTACCTGTTCTGTTAGACTGACGACGTAGTCAGTGGGCCTACTATCGGTGTCAAGGCGGGCTAGTCGGTTGTCTGAGGCCGCGACCCCACTGGCGATAGATTCTCCTGCCCTCCGACAGGTTAACTCCACCGGGCGGGGTTTCTAACTCTTTTTGGAGCCACGACTCCTTATTTTCTTGAACTTTCCCGTCTGCTGTTCTAAACCTGCTTATTACGGCACCAGTTGGAAATTAGCCAGGGAGATGGCAACCGCTTCGCTATTGCCACACGTCAGCAGGTGTGTTTTCGACACCATAATGACCGCAGCGTGTTGATTTCCACGTGGATATCCCCCTAGTGACGGAGTCCAAATGCACGTGACATCGTAGGCAATCTTGATGATGTCGCGTGTGAAGTACCCTCCCGGCGCCGTGCGGAACAGGAAGTGGTTGATGTTTTTGGCAGGAGCTCTCCACGATGACTTACGCCTCGAAGATCTTATCAATCGCACGAGTTGATGTCCTTTTGAGCCCCTCGGGTTAGGCCTTCTCCTTGGCCGTCTTCTCGGCTCGTCGCTTCTCCATCTCTTCGTGATACCCCTCTCTGTCAAAATACTTCCTAATTGTTAATCAGGAGGGCACGGAGACAGACAAATGGGTAGCCCCTATCCTCTCGAAAAGAAAAATCAAATCCTCGGAAGAATCCTTTCAAAAGAAATCACAGTCGCACAGGCGCACCGCGAGTATGGGATTGCAGAAAGCTGTCTGTACCACTGGTTGAAGGCAGTCAAAACTTCAGGAGCGCAACCCGCACAACGCGCTCAGTCCGCTCCTTTGCCGCGCGGTATGAATCTTCGAGCGGCAATCGTTGCCGAAGGGTATTGCCAAGAGGTTGGTTTTGATTCCCCGGTGGCCGGTAAATACTGTCGAGCCAAAGGCATAACTCTGGAAGAGATCAAGCGCTTTAGCACTTGGCTTGCGCAGCACGATGGCGATGTCGTGCTTTCTGCAAGCGCACGGGCTCGCGAGCAAGAGCTGATCAACAAGGTCTCTGAGCTCAACGAAGAGCACAAACAACAAAACCGAGAGCTGCAGCGCAAAGAAAAGGCACTGGCAGAAGCCGCGGCTTTGTTGGTGTTGACAAAAAAAGCGCAGGCGATCTGGGGGGACAAGGAAAAATGATCAGCGCCCGGAATCGCCGTAAAGCTGTGGAGCTAGTCACGGAAGCTGTTGCGGCCGGTGCACGTGCTGTCGAGGCATGCAAATGCTTGGGCCTTGCCTTCAGCAGTTACCTCAAGTGGCGTGATTGCCCGGAAAACGAGGACCAGCGTCCGAAGCGCGAATTTGCAGCCAACCCGCGGGCGCTGTCATCAGAGGAACGCCAGGTCGTGTACGAGCGTTATTGCCAGCCCGATGTCTGCGATTTGAGTGTCCGACAGGCCTTCTATGCCTTGCTGGACAAGGGCGAGTATCTGGCCTCCGAGTCAACGGTGTACCGTGTTCTGCGCCGTTTCAAGGCCAATGCGCGCCGAGACGGAGTTCGCTCCGCTATCAAGCGGCACAAGCCGACAAGCTACGAAGCGACAGGGCCCAATCAAGTCTGGACGTGGGATATCACGTATTTGCGAGACGCAGAGCACTCAACGCGCTTCTACTACGCTTTCGCGGTGATCGACATCTATAGCCGCTACATGGTGCACTACGACGTCTTCGAGGCCGAGACGGCCCAAAACGCAGTGCGCTTTCTAAGCGAGGCAATGGATAAGCACTACATACGACCTCGTTGTTTGGTTTTGCACTCAGACAACGGCGCGGCTATGAAGGCCGCTGAAACCTTAGGGTTGCTGGCGGTGCGCGGCGTGGAGTTCTCTCACAGTCGGCCTCGGGTCAGCAACGATAACCCCTACAGCGAGTCGCTGTTCAAAACCATGAAGTACACTGGCCACATGGGTAAACGCAACTATCACAGCCTTGAGGAATGCAAAAAGGGATTGGCTGCATTTGCGCAGAAGTACAACGAGCAATGGGTGCACAGCGGCATTAACAACGTAACCCCGTGGGCGCGTTTTAGTGGCGCGGATGCAGCGATTTGCGAGGCACGACGCGTGATGCTCGAGAAGGCCAGACAACAGCATCCGGAACGATGGATTGGCGGTCGAGTGATGAGGTGCGAGGCCGCCGGAAGCCAGTGGTTGAATCCGGATAGACAGATTACTTCATTGAAAGTTGCTGCCTAAATCAACAACAAGCAGAAAGACTCCTCATTGAATTTTTTGAAGTACCTTGACAGATACCGTGACCACGTATAATTCTTCAGCGATTCGCAGATGAGGAACTATCTTTGTCCAATAATTTTTGCATAGGGCAGTGCCCTGCGGAGTTCCTCACAGATCGCCTGAGACTCTTTTTGATGCCTCTCTTCAAATTCTTCGACAGTGATGACTCGCGGAGAGATATCGTAAAAGAGCCAGTAAGCTTCCGCCCACCGTTCAATGCGACGAATCAACGGAAATGGAAGATCAATGTCTGAGTAGTTGATGTACCCTTCCTGACGACTCCAGAGAGCTGGAGCAGACACTTCAATATCAAGACCAATTTCCCTCAAGGTGGCCGTATAGGCCGCTCTTTCGGCTTTATCTTTAGCTATGGCTTCGGCTATGTCAGGGGCAGACCGAAAATCTTCCTCGTCACGTTTGATCAAATTGACACCGTCACACAAATAGACATCAGGCTGAAGTCCTTCTGCTTGGGCGTAACCGATAAACCATCTCTCAACGTCGGTCAAATCTTGACCATTTCGAGCATCCCCAACTACGGTCACCTTGTCGCTATGCGCAAGAACCTCCATCGGCACATTGATTCTCAGATTTTCAACAGACCAGACGGCAAACTCTTCCGGTGTCTGTTTCTTCGGCCTGGAGTAATAGTGTTTGTGAGCAATCTCGCAGACCTCGCCACGAGGCCATAACTGGCGAACAAATTCATCATCGTTTTCGTTGCTGACGATGTACTGGTGCACGATTCGATCATCAAACATGCCTACCTCTCGGATTATCACGAAAACTGGTTCTGCTGTTCCATTTGCTGAAGGCGTCTATAAAGCGTAGAGCGTGCGATGCCTGCTTCTCTTGCCACTTTGGCAATAGGAATTCCAAGGTTAATTTTTTCTCGTGCCTTTTCGATGATTGCTGCGTCCGTCGGTTTTCTACCTTTATAGACACCACGCTTTTTAGCTAGCTCGATGCCTTCGCGTTGACGTTCCCGGATCATGGAACGCTCAAATTCGGCAACGGCACCAAGCATAGACATAAGCAGTTTAGTCATGGCCACGTCATTTCCTGACGCATCCAAAAAGATCGACTCTTTTAGGAAGCGAATACTGACGCCTTTGGCCTGGAGTTCCTTTGTTGTGGTCAAGAAGTCGGCCAAGTTGCGAGCTAAACGATCCATGCTGCACACAACAATGGTGTCTCCCTCGCGAACATATTCCATCATTTGTTGAAAAGCCGGTCGGTTGTCGCCCTGCTAGTTTTGTTTCCAGAAATGTTGTTAGGGCGCTCTGCTTTAAGTTGTTCAATCTGCTGAACAAGAATTTGCTTGACATTAGAATATCAGAGAGAATCGATTTTCAATTCTTTTTATATCGATATTGATTCGAATTTATAGTTTGTCTATTACCTTTTCTATGGGCTCGCACGATCCGTCGTAGGATCTATGGATGATTCTTGGGTCAAATTTGTCTTCTTCAAAGCAGAAGCTAATAAGATTTGGATATATATTGTACCAATTGGATCTGGAAAGGTTTTTAAAATGTTCTGGGTATCTTTCTCTGAGTGAATCGAAAAATTTGCCAATTCCAAGAATAGCATTTTGAGTTCCTTTTACCCCTTGTAGAGATGCAGGAATATTTTTGCCGAGAAGTAATTCGCAGATTAAGAATATAAGATAGAGATTTAGTTTTTTGCTCTTTTTTAGTTCGACAATGGACGGTTTTTCGGTTTCTAGTTGAGAAATTTTGCTTTCTAGTTTTTCTTTTTGATTTATGAGCTCAGATTTGTCAGTGGTAAGATTTTGAATTGTGTTTTCTAATTGTTTTTTTTCTTGTTCTATAGATTCATTTTTCTCGGATAGAAGTCTGACCTGTACAAGCAAGTCGTTGTGTTTTGATTGCAGTTGTTGCAGATCGTTAGATAGGGTTGAGTTTTTTAATGTGAGTTCGTGATTGGAATCGGTCAAATGAGTATTCTTTACGGTAAGTTCTTGATTTTCGGCTTTTAGCTTGTTATTGTTGTTTTCCGTAGATTCAACCTTTGATAAAAGCGATTTGTTTTCGATAGATAAAACATTGTGATTGGCTTGTAGTTTTTCTAGATCATTGGCCGTTTTTTTTAATTTAGTTACTACATATTCTTTGCAGTCTTCAAATTTTAGATTATCTTTTGCCGACGCAAAGATTCTTTCACATATTTTGCTGTGAGATTTGTGCAAGTTTAATAAGGTTGTAATTGTTAAACGAATTTCATTTATATTTGATGTGCATTTAAATTTATGTTTCTTTAGCGGCTTTTCGAGACTGTCTGCTAAAACTTCCCAAAATGGCAGATATAAAATTGATGCGAGCGCAAAACTGGATGAGAGATATGGAATTGCAGAGTCTAATGGGTGTATTGATGCTTTTCCAGCTAGGTAAAAACAAAAATTGACAATAATAAAAACGCAAGCAGGAATTATAGTCATCCATGAAAATACATACAGATGTTCTTTTGAGCTATAAAGATTTAATCTTGAAAGACGTCTTGTGATGTATCCTTGTGATGGATTAATTGATAAATTTTCGCACTCTTTTAGATAGGCACGAACATGAAATTTGCATTCTTTCGAAATGTTTTCCTCGCGAATGTTGCTACATTCTTCATTCCCGAATAAAACAGTACATCCAAAGGTATCTTTCGAAGTGATTTGCATGCGTTTTGCGAGTCGCATATACACTTCCTGAACTTGAGGAGGGAGCGGCGAAAGTCTTCCAAAACGGTTGTAATAAAGTTTGCAAGGGTCGAGACCGTAAGCCGCAGTGATAAATTCAGCGAGTGTAATTTTGCAGCCCTGATCGTGGTTACTGTCTGAGTTTTCTGTGCAGACTAGCTTCAGGTCCTGGTTTGGTTGTATTTCTTGGGACATGGCAATGTAATCGAGAACGTGGGTTTACTGGGTTTATCTGGTTTTTTCATGAATCTCAGCAAATTGTCACTCTATATCGTTGCTTGTGATAGACAGTACCGTCCCCAGGCTTCCATAACTTCGCGACGTTCCTCTACAAGGGTGGTTCTGTTATAAGCACCGTTGTAGTCATCCTTAAGCTGGTGAGCCATACAGAGTTCGACGGCATCTGCGTCAAATTTCTTTCGGTTTTCACCTGTGCTAGCCCATGTTTTAAAGCTTGCTCTCGCTGTGGCGTGCTGTGTGATCATGCAAGGGGTTCCGGTCTTTTGGCTCAAAACCGGATCAATCCAGCCAATGCCATCTCGCGCTAACTTTTCTTCATGTAGTTGCTGAAGAACGGCACGCATGGCGTTATCCGAAAGTGCCAGCATAGTCCGGGGTGATGGGAACAAGTATCCGGTGTCAGAGTACTTGGGTAACAGATTCAGAATTTTTATCGCTGCTGAGGATAAATAGACAATGTGATCGCCCCGGCCTTTGGTTTTGAAGTGGGCTTCCGGTACGCGAAGAATTCGCTTTTCGAAATCTACATCAGACCATCTGGCAAGCCGAGCCATTTTTGCTCGTAAAACTGTGACGATGCTAAAGGCTGTGAGCAAATAGCTGGACGTTTTTTTACTTAGCAAGGCTTTAATGAGCTGGGGGATTTCATTGAAATCTGCCGCCGCGTAGTTTTGAGGTTTCTTGCGGGCGGTCTTTAGCGGTTCGAGGTACACCGCCAGCACGCCTTTCGAGTCAGCAGGGTTGTCTCCACTGCACCATCCTTGAGCCAGGGCCCATCGATAGAGCTGAAAGATGCTGCTGCGGCAATTCTTACCTGTGTCTGTCGTGGACTGCCAGATAGGAAGCAGCATTTGGTAAACGTCTTTTGCTGTTAGTTTGGAAATTGGGATGTGGCCAATAACAGGATTGATGTGATTTTTAAAGTAAGCCCTTGCGACTGACTCGCCGCGCCGATTGTTATTCCAAAAACCGGATTGCGCACGCTCATTGATGAACTGCTCTGCACAGAAGGCGACGGTCCGTTGTTCTTCTTCCAATACCGCTGATTGAACTTGGCGAACTCGCTCAGCCTCTATGGCGCGATTACGACGGTCTTCAATAGGGTCGATTCCCTGCAATAGGCGTCTGCGCATTTCATCAGCGGAAGTTCGGGCTTCTTTTAGGGTGATGGTTGAGGCTGGCCCTACACTGATGTGACAACGCTTGCCGCATGCATTTGTATAACGCAGAACATACGATCTACCGTTGGACTTTGGGTCAATGTACAAATACAGCCCTGTAACGCCGCCAACAGCGGTTAAACCTGGTTTGCTAATGGCATTGACTTCTTTGGCGGTAAGAAGACGAGCGGCTTTGGGCATGGAGTATTCCTTTCCTGAGAGTTCGATCCACGTTTTGTTTTCTTATACCAAAACTTATACCATAAAAACGCGGATACAGGCGGAAGCGAACGGAGACGGGCGGAAAGGGAAATGGTCGGAATGCCTTGTAAAGCAGGGGGAAATAAAAAATCCGCGGATGCATATGAGCATCGGCGGATTGGTTTTTGGTGGAGATGAGGGGGATCGAACCCCTGACCTCTGCATTGCGAACGCAGCGCTCTCCCAGCTGAGCTACACCCCCACTGATCAAATTTTTCAACCGCAAGCATACGCCTGCGAAGGAGGCATTATGCCCGAGGCGGACATTGAAAGCAAGAGCCTAAGGCGCCTCGAACGGAGGTTCAAAGCGCCATTTCTCAACGTTAGGCAACTGCTTTTTCAACAAATTCCTTGAACGGAGCAATGCTCTTGGGCTCAATGAGCGTGTCGACCGGTTGGCCGTCTTTGAGAACGACAAACACAGGGATGTGACGCACATCGAACTTTTCCTTGATGCCGGGGTTGTTGTCGAAATCGCAACTGGCAAAAACCAGTTTGTCGCTGTAGTCCTTGGCGAATTGCATGAACAGCGGTTGGAGCCGGCGGCAGTCAGGACACCACTGTGCGCCGATGGCAAGAAGTACGGGCTTTTGGCTTTCTGCGACAACCGAGTCAAAGTTGGTGTCAGTTACCATCGTGATGTTGGGCATGGTCTGCATAGCGGTACGTTCCTCGAAAAGACATGAGATGGAGGCAGTATATCCGACAAGTGGACTTAGGTATTTGTGAGTAATCTGATTTTGTTTTGCCAAATGTACGCAACCTTCCAAGCTGTTGAAAACTCCGCAAAATCTTGCTGTGGGAACAAGTCCAAAACGGCGAGAAAAGCGCGGAAATCCTTATAATTCATCGGCTATGCGTAAAACCAAGAAACCCGCTATCGCCAGCGAATGGCGAGAAAACAAAGAGGCGCAGCAACGTGCCGATCAGAAAGCAGCTCGGGAGCAGGCCAGGGTCGCTCGTGCCGAGGCGTTTGCTCGCTTTTCCGGAGCGGCCGGCTACCTCATGATTGCCGGTGGTTGGGTCGTGTGCATCGCGTTGGCCGTATTGTTCGGTCTTTCGCTCGCCACATATTCGCCGGCAGATCCCGGATTTTCCGTAACCGGCACTCAAAAGGCCGCCAACCTGTGCGGCATCGTTGGGGCCTGGGCGGCGGATTTTTCCTACTGGCTGGTTGGTCGATCGGCCTGGTGGGTTGTGGCGGTGCTCGCTTTTTCCGGTGTGCAGATGGTTCGGGCGTTGTGGGCTCGCGCCAATACTGTGCAATACAGCCTTCGTCCTTGGTCCGCAAGCGTCGGTTTTGTCATTCTTATGAGCGCCTCTGTCGGATTGGAGACGCTGCAGTTCGGTTATGCGGGCGTGACGCTTCCGCTCGGTGCCGGTGGTCTTTACGGTCAATTTGTGGCGAGCCAAGTGACGCCATTTTTCGGAATCTGGGGCTCGACCTTCCTCTTTATGCTGCTAACGGCCGTCGGTCTGTCATTTGTTTTTGGCTTTTCTTGGTTTGATCTGGCCGAAAAACTCGGTCTGATTTTCGAAACGATCGTGAAATTCATCACTACGCCGCGTCGTAAGGAAAAGCCGCAGACTGTCTCTGAACAAGACGAAGCTACCGAAGAAACGACGGAAGAAAAAGTCGAGGCTGATCTTTCTGCTCCTGCCGAAGTAAAGGATGTTGTCAAGCGCCCCTCTGCGGCTACAACACGAAGCAAGCGTGCCAAGGCTGCCGCCGCGACTTCGTCTGAAGGCGTCAAGGGGCCTGATCTGGAGATCCTGATCGATCCGCCTTCTGATCAACGCGGTATCAGCGAAGAGACGGTAGAAAAGATCAGCCGCCTCATCGAAACCAAACTCAAGACATATCGCATTGATGCAACCGTCGTGGGGGCGCAGGCCGGTCCTGTCATCACGCAGTATTGGCTTGAACTTGCGCCCGGCGTCAAGGGCAGTCGAGTTGATGACATCCGCCGCGACCTCACGCGTTCGCTGTCAGTGGACTCGGTGCGCGTGGTGCCCGTGATTCCCGGCAAGCCCTATATGGGCCTGGAAATTCCCAACGGCAGCAAACAGCGCCTGGCGGTGTACCTCAAGGAAATCATCGGTAGCCCCGACTTCACTGAGAGCAAATCGTCGCTGTCTCTGGCGCTGGGCAAGGACATTGCGGGCAAGCCCGTGGTAGTCGACTTGGCCAAGATGCCGCATCTTCTGGTGGGCGGTACCACCGGCTCGGGCAAGTCGGTTTGCATCAATACGATGATTCTGTCGCTACTCTACAAGAGCTCGCCGGATCGTCTGCGCTTGGTGCTGATTGATCCCAAGACCGTTGAATTTTCGCTTTATCAGGATATTCCGCATCTGCTCTGCCCGGTGGTGACGGATATGAACAAGGCCTCCAATGCGCTCAATTGGCTAGTCAACGAAATGGATCGCCGTTATAACCTGATGAGTAAGCTGGGCGTGAGAAGCTTCGATAGCTTCAACGACAAGGTCAGCGCAGCCATTGCTGCCGGTAATCCGATAATGGATCCGTTCGATGTTTCGCCCGAGGCGCCCGAACCGCATACTCCACTCAAGCCTTTTGCTTACATCGTCTGCTTCATTGACGAGCTTGCCGATTTGATTCTCATCAACCGCAAGCAAGTTGAAACTCAGATCATGCGTCTGGCTCAGAAGGCGCGTGCTGCCGGCATTCACTTGGTGCTTGCCACGCAGCGCCCGAGTGTGGATATCGTGACGCCGCTTATCAAAGCAAATATCGTGGCGCGCGTCTGCTTCCAGGTGGCAAGCCGCTTTGACAGTCAGGTGGTGCTTGACGACACCGGAGCGCAGGATCTTCTCGGCAAGGGCGACATGCTCTTTAAGCGTCCGGGGCAGGGGGTGCAGCGCGTTCAGGGCTGTATGGTGGCCGAAAGTGAAGTGCTGCGCGTGGTGGAAGAACTCAAGGCGCAGGGTGCGCCTGAATACGTTGACGCGGTTACCGAGCCGGAAACGGGCTCTGCCGCGGGTGAAAGCGGTGGTTCCGGAGCTCGGCGCAGTGGCGAAAACGACCCGCTTTACGATGAAGCCGTGCAGATGGTGATTCAGCACAAGCGTGCGGCCACAAGCTTCGTGCAGCGCCGCTTCAATATCGGTTACAACCGCGCGGCCAATCTGCTTGAAAGCATGGAGGCGGCCGGTATCGTCAGTAAGCCCAATCCTGCGGGCAAGCGAGAAGTGCTCGTCAAGGACAATACGGAGGCTCTGTAATGACTCGACGAATGGTTAATGCGCTGATCTTCACTATTGCCGCATGTTCGAGTGCATCGGTTTGGGCTGCTTCCGGCAGGGAGGCGCTGTTGGCCTTTGCTGATAAGACGACAACGGCGCAGGGTGAGTTTGTTCAAAAGGTGACCGACAAGAAGGGGGAATCGGCCGGAAGTGACAGCGCAGGGACGTTTGTGTTTGAACGTCCCGGCAAGTTCGTCTGGGAAACGAAGACTCCTTATCCGCAAACGATTGTTTCGGATGCCAAAACCGTTTATGTGTGGGATCCTGATCTTAATCAAGTGACGGTGCGAAAACTCACCGAAGCGATGAGTGCCACGCCGGCGGCCATTTTGTTTGGCAAAGGTGACATTGAGAAAAGTTTTCGCTTGAAAGATATGGGAAGCGACGGCGGTCTGGATTGGGTGGCGGCCGAGCCACTCGTCGAGGACCTCACGTATCGTCGCTTTGAAATCGGCTTTGATGCCAAGGGCGTGATGGCGAGCATGCGTCTGTTTGACCATTTCGGTCAGACAGTGACGCTTACGTTCCGAGATGTGAAAACCAATGGCAAGATTGAGGCCGGCGCATTCGACTTCAAGATTCCCTCGGGCGCTGATGTGCTGCAGGATACGCACTGAGGCGATGTTCGGCAGACAAGGACAAAACGATGTCTCAGGACTTATTTGAAGGGCTTGAGCCCGAACAGCCGATTCGGTCGTCGGTCGCCAGCGAGGCGGCGTCAAGAGCGGCGCTTTTGCTCAATAAGCTCGCGCCGTTGGCCGAACGCATGCGCCCGAAGACGATAGATGAAGTGATCGGTCAGAAAAAGCTGCTGGGGCCGGGGCAGCCTTTGCGGGTGGCTTTTGAAACGCACCGACCGCATTCGATGATTCTCTGGGGGCCGCCCGGAGTGGGAAAGACGACACTTGCTCGTCTCATGGCCGATGCTTTCGGACTTCCCTTTGTTGCGATTTCGGCAGTCCTCAGCGGTGTCAAAGAAATCCGCGAAGCCGTTGAAGAAGCACGTGTGACGATGGCGCAGAGGCATATCCCAACCTTGGTGTTTGTTGACGAAGTGCATCGTTTCAACAAAAGCCAGCAGGATGCGTTTTTGCCGCATGTTGAGTCCGGGCTTTTCATTTTCGTCGGTGCTACAACGGAAAATCCCTCTTTTGAGGTTAATTCGGCATTGCTGAGTCGCTCAGCGGTGTACGTCCTTGAACCTTTGTCTGCCGAAGAGGTCTCGGAACTCATCGACCGAGCGTTTGAGCGCGAGTTTCCCGGATTGGAACTCACCGATGATGCGCGCAAGATTGTGATCGGAACGGCCGACGGCGACGCACGCCGATGTCTCAATGCGCTTGAAGTGACCTGCGGCATGGCGCGCGACCGAAAGCTGACTGTGATTGATGGAGATTTCCTGCGAAGCGCGCTGCCTTCGAGTCTGCGGCGTTTCGATAAAGGAGGAGAGAACTTCTACGATCAGATCAGCGCACTGCACAAAAGTGTACGAGGTTCGGATCCGGATGCGGCGCTTTACTGGATGTGCCGCATGCTCGACGGCGGCTGCGACCCGCGTTACATCGCCCGTCGTCTGATTCGGATGGCGGTGGAAGATATTTCGCTGGCCGATCCGCGAGCCATGCAGGTGGCGTTGGATGCAGCTGACATATATGAGCGGTTGGGCTCTCCGGAAGGCGAGCTGGCGCTCGCTCAGGCTGTTGTGTACCTGGCTGTTGCCGCTAAAAGTAACGCCGTCTACAAAGCGTTTAACTCGGTGCGCGCTTTTATTCGTGAAGACGGTACGCGGCCTGTGCCGATGTACCTTCGCAATGCTCCCACCAAACTCATGGATGAACTTGGCTATGGCGACGGCTATCGCTACGCTCACGATGAGGCGGGAGCCTTTGCCGCGGGGGAGGTGTATTTGCCCGAAGGGCTCGAAGGCATGCGTTGGTACGAGCCAACCGACCGCGGACTTGAAATTAAGATTGGCGAAAAACTCGCGCGCTTGCGTGAACTCAACGAACAGGCGGCCAAGCAGGGAAAGGCGCGGAAGCGTTAAGCCGCACGGTGCTAAAATTTTCGCTTGTGTGTGATTCAGACCCATTGGGGCTGGATTGCTATGGGATTCTCTTATAGATCGGCCTGCAAACGCAACAGTGAATGTTGCTGTCATAACTGCAGTGCGACAAATCAAATCATCGAAGGTTAGAAATGCTCGATATCAATATGCTGCGCAAGCAGCTTCCCGAAGTGATCGCCCGCTTGAAGACGCGTCCCTTCGACTTCCCCGAAAAGGAATTCAACGCACTCGAAAACGAGCGCAAGGAAGTGCAGACCAAGACGGAAGAACTGCAGGCGTTGCGCAACCAGCTCTCCAAGCAGATCGGCATTGCAAAGAGCAAGGGCGAAGATGCCGCTCAGTTCATGGCCGAAGCCGCTGCCATCCCTGAAAAGCTAAACGCTCTGTCCGCTCAGCTCGACAGCGTGCGTGAACGCCTGAACGAACTTCTGATGAGCATTCCCAACTTGCCGCACGAATCTGTGCCTGTGGGGCGCGATGAACACGACAACGTTGAGCAGTACCGCTGGGGCACGCCTCGTACGTTTGACTTCCCCGTGAAGGATCACGTTGACGTCGGTGCTCCGTTGGGCTTGGACTTTGATACGGCCGCCAAGCTTTCCGGCTCGCGTTTTTGCTACATGAAAGGGCAAGTCGCCAAGTTGCATCGTGCGCTTGCTCAGTTCATGCTTGATATGCACACGACCGAACACGGCTATACCGAGTGCTACACGCCCTATATCGTGACGGCCGAAACGCTTCGCGGCACCGGCCAGCTGCCGAAGTTCGAGGAGGATCTCTTTGCAGCCAAGAAGGGCGGTCAGGAAGGCAAGGGCGAAACCCTTTACCTGATTCCGACGGCTGAGGTGACGCTTACCAACTGCGTCTCGGGCAAGATGCTCAAGGCAAGCGATCTGCCCATCAAGATCACCGCTCACACGCCTTGCTTCCGTTCGGAAGCAGGTGCCTATGGACGTGACACTCGCGGCATGATTCGTCAACATCAGTTCGATAAGGTTGAAATGGTTCGCATCGTGCGCGACGATGACAGCTACGAGCACCTCGAAGAACTTACGGCATGCGCCGAAAACATCCTCAAGAAGCTCGGCCTGCCGTATCGCAAAGTGTTGCTGTGCACCGGCGACATGGGCTTTGGCTCGGCCAAGACTTATGACCTTGAAGTGTGGCTGCCCGCTCAGAACACTTATCGCGAAATCAGTTCCTGCTCCAACTGCGAAGCCTTCCAAGCTCGCCGCATGGGCGCTCGCTACAAGGACGCCGACGGTCGTACGCACTTTGTCCATACGCTCAACGGTTCGGGCCTTGCTGTGGGCCGTACGCTTGTGGCTGTGCTTGAAAACTACCAGAATGCCGACGGTTCCGTGACGGTGCCCGAAGCTTTGCGTCCCTACATGGGCGGCGTTGAAAAGCTGGTTCCTGAAGCGTAATTGCGCACAAGACTAAAGCTGGCAGGGCGTCTTTTCCTTCAAACGAAAAGGCGCCCGTTTTGTCTGGTCATCAAATGCCATAACCTTGTGCTTTTGAATGCCATGTTGACATAGGCAATATGCCTTATTGTGCAGAGTTGTCCGGATCTGTAAGATGAGCGGTACATTTCGAAGCAGAAACCAAAAGTCTGCGCCAACCTGCTCCGTCCGGGCAAGGTGGAAACGCTTCTCTCAGAGACAGCGGATGTGGCCTTGATTAGGCAACCAAACGGATAGAACGGCCGTCTGATCGAAATGGATTGGATGGCTTTTTTGTATGTGAAAACAGGGTGGATTTAATCCGACTTGCCGAACCCGTCCGATGGGGACAAATCGGCTAAACAGGAGTGAAAAAATGAGCCAGCGCTTAACGATCAAGGGGCAAGTGACCGTGCCGAAGAACATCCGCGATTTTCTGGGGCTGACTTCGGGAAGTTCCGCCGTGGAGTTCATCATTGACGAAGACGGTTCGGTACGCGTGCAAAAGGCGCAAGTTCGCAAAGCTCGTCGCCCCGGAGCGCAGGCTGCAGATGTCCCGACGTCATCGGTTACGAATCGCTGCGACCGAATTCTGGGACTGCTTGCCGGCTGCTACGTTTGATGTTGCTTGGGTTTACGCCGCGACCATCAGAGGCAAAACGAATAACGTACAAAAAGGGACAGAGAAAAAATGGACATGCTTGCCGAACTGCGCGCCATTGTTGGCGAAAACAATGTGCTTACTGAGGAGGCCGACACCGCCGGGTATTTGGTCGACTGGAGCAACCGATTCTTCGGCAAGACACCTGCCGTGGTTCGCCCGGGCAATACCGAAGAAGTTGCCCAAGTGCTTGCCTGGGCCAATCGCACGGGCACGCCTGTGGTGCCTCAGTCGGGCAACACGAGTCTGGTGGGAGGAGGAACTCCTTCGCCAAAGGGCGACGCGATTTTGTTGTCGCTTTCGCGCATGAACAAAATTGAGGAGATTGATGCGGTCAACGACACCATGACGGTTCAGGCCGGTGTGGTTCTTGAAAAAGCACAACAAGCGGCAAAAGAAGCCGGCCGCCTCTTTCCTTTGAGCTTTGCGGCCGAAGGAACAGCATGTCTGGGCGGCTGCATTGCAACGAACGCGGGCGGTACGGCTGTTCTTCGCTACGGCAACACGCGCGATCTGGTGCTTGGCCTGGAAGTGGTGCTTGCCGACGGTCGTGTCGTCAACATGATGCGAGGGCTTCGCAAAGACAACACGGGCTACGATCTGAAGCAGCTTTTTATTTCCAGCGAAGGAACATTGGGCGTCATCACGCGAGCTGTCGTCAAACTCTTTAATCTTCCGCAGACCACTTGCACGGCTTTGGTGGGTGTGGAAGATCCGCATAAAGCCTGCGAACTGTTGGCTTCTGTGAAAACTGCTGCCGGTCCGGCGCTGACCGGCTTTGAGCTGATGCAGGCCAAGTGCATTGAGCGCGTGGGCGAGCAGATCGAGTCGGTGACGTTGCCCGGCGATGTTTCATCGGCACCGTGGTGGTGCCTGGTGGAATTGAGTTATGCTCGAGATCCCGGTTGCAATCCGCTGGAATCTATCCTCGAAAAACAGTTCGAGGAAGGTAATGTGATAGACGCCTTTTTGTCTAATTCGGTCAAGGACAGCCAGACTTTTTGGGCGATTCGCGAGTCGATTCCGAGTGCAGACGCACACGTGGGCGGCAATCTGCACAATGACGTGAGCATTGAAATCAGCGACATCGCTGCTTTTGTCGACGAGGCGCTTGCCGCGCTCAACGCCCGTTTCGACTGGATTGATCCCTCCGTGTTCGGTCACCTCGGCGACGGCAACCTGCACTTTAATATCGGCTCCATTCCGCCTAATCTGGCCTTTGAAAATGAAGAGGGCATTCGTGAGACGGTCTACGAGGTTGTGAGCCGCCACAACGGTTCGATTTCTGCCGAACACGGCATCGGACAACTCAAGCGTGCGCACTTTCTCAAGCTTAAAGATCCGCTCGAATTGGAACTGATGGGCGCCATCAAACGCGCCCTTGACCCCAAGGGCATATTGAACCCCGGAAAGCTTTTGGCCGACTGAGATTAACCACCTAGTTATTTGGAGGTATCGCTCTGCGTCGTTTGATCTAGTACAGCGTTCGTTAAATAACGCTATTTATTAGCTCGTGGACCTCCTCCATTTTCCATTTCCATCGGAAAGGAACGGGGTCCTCGTTGCACTCTGCCACCCAGCGTTCGATATGGCTCCGAAGCTCGTCCTTCGAGTTGACTCTCAGTCCGCGAAGGTTCACACGGGCCATCTTGCTGAAGAACGCCTCAATCAAATTCAGCCATGAAGCATGCTTGGGCGTAAAAACTAACTGGAAGCGTCCTTTGCGGGTATCCAGGTACGCTCGCGTCTCGCGCGACGTGTGAATGGTGTGATTGTCAAGAACCATGAATATCACGCGGTCTTCAGGGTAAATCGCGTCAATCAGCTTTAGAAAGTCGATGAAGTCAGTGCTTTTGTGGCGTTCGCGAATCAGGCTGTGAACTTTGCCGGAAATCAAATCGATGCCGGCAAGAAGCGACAAAGTTCCGTGACGTTTGTACTCATAGTCGCGACGAGTAAAACCATTCCCATCTACCGGATTCCTATCCGGATGTACGTTGCAAATTGCCTGAATACCAGGCTTCTCGTCGTACGAAACGAAGACTGCGCCGTTCGGCTGCGACGAATTTCCCAAGGTATTCCTGAAGACGAGTTCCATCTCGACGCGCTTGTATAAGAGCAAAACTTCGCGACACTTGACGGAAAAATCCGGATCCTTCTTCTCAAGGCAATAGCGGATGCGGTGGGGCTTGATCTCGTCGCTATCCAAAATCGACCAAATGGTTGATTTAGAAACCTTCGCCAGCTCGCTCCCAAATGGCTTCTCGCTCGCGTGCTTTCGTACGTATGCAGCAAGCGTATCCATTGACCAAAGCGCTTGAGTTGGGCCGTCGCTCAACTCCTTGGGCGGCGTGCACGCCAATTCCTTAACCCAAGTTCGTGCCTCGACTCCAATAACCGCAGGGCGACCGCTTCGCCTGAGATCGTCGAGCGCCATCATCGGTCCAATCTGTAATGCTTTACGAAGCATGCGAGCAACCGCACTGACAGATAGACCAGCCGAAGCGGCGATCTCTCTTTGCGGCTTCCCGTCGGCGGCAGCGAGGAAAACTTTGGCTCGCTGCACTCGCCGGAGCTCCTCGCTACGGGAACTGGCTATTTGATTCAGGGTTGCGAATTGCTCGGGAGTAAGTTCGAGTCGATTGCTGATAGGGCGGCCACGCGGCATGGGAAGGTATCCGTAATAGGTAAGCCCCCCATTGTACCGCATATCTTAATTATTAGCTTTATTTACAGAACGCTGTACTAGGCATACTTCAAGCCAAGTCCTCCGTGAAAGCGACGGAGGCCGGGCCTGAGAAACCCGAATTCAATAGGGCGCAAGCCGCCGTCTCCCCGAGAGCGGCTTTTTTGACTTTACGATCTGCTCAATTTTGAGCTTCTCGTAAAAGTTAAGCACTTATGTGCAGTCTCCATTTATGGGAGAGGCTTGCGGGTCTGCTTCGGCAGGGCCGTTTCCTATTGGACGGTTTTCTCACCCCGCAATGCCTCGCCCACCCGCCTGAGAAACGGACGCGAGGCTCAAACCTCAATAGGAGACTGCCATGTCAGCTGTCTATCAAAGCGTACACACGCCTGTCGTCAACGTGATTGACGGCGTTCCGACTGTCCTTTCGTCCAACATTGCAGAGGTTTTCCAGAAGGAGCATAAGAATGTCCTCCGAGACATTGAAGGCATTCTGATTACGCTTCCGGAAAATCGCCGAAGCAACTTCACTGAAGTTCAGCTTGAGCGGGTCAACAACTTCGGTGCAATCGTCAAAAACAAAGCCTACCGTCTTACCCGCGACGGCTTTACGTTTCTCGTCATGGGGTACACCGGCGAGAAAGCCGCAAGATTCAAGTGGGCCTACATTGACGAATTCAATCGACAACAGGCCCTTTTCGAGGACAAGACCTCTCCTCAAACGCAACCTCAGCGAACGGTTTTTGCAAGCGATTTGCTTGCTGAAAGCGTTCTGCAGGGGCTCTCCGGCCAAATGGATGCGGAGAGCGTGGGTGACAAGCTCGTGACTATCGGCACGGTGCTGCAGATCGTCGGGGCCATTCAAAAGGTGCCCGCGTTGGGGCCGCAACTGCAGACTGCGCTCAACGCGTTTCAGCAGGCACTTGAGAAATCTTGTGACGCTGATGAGCTGGAAAGGCAACGCCGCCGCAGCCTCAAGGCGCGCAATGCAGCCAGGGCGCGCTGGGATCGCGTTCGCCAAGGAGGTGCCGAATGATGAGAGCCGAAATCACCAATCTTCCGATGTTCGACGAGTACGCCTTCATCGAGCAGCATGGTCAGGAACTCACGGGCGACGAGCTCGAAGTGCTTTCGGAGCGGATCGACGACCTTGATCGACATATCATCGCCTTCAATGATGCGGCGATCGACATGCTGCATCGCGCTATTTCTGACCAGGCCTTCGAAGAGGGCAGTGTCGTCGCAGCTAACCTCTTGGAATTACTCGCGGGCATGCAGCGGTACGTGTACCGGGCTCGCGAAGCGCTCGCAGAGTGCACAGCGGACGAGACGCCGTCAGAATTGACCTTCCAGAGCGGTACGTGAGCTCCCCGAAAAGTTTCCCCGGGAAACTTTTCGACGCCTTCCAAATGTGATGAGGGAGGTCGCAGTACTAGGGCAGGATCGCGAACTTGGGGCGAAACGTATACACGTCTGCCCAAGTTCGCCTCAACCACCGCCTTTGGCGGTCGAGTCCTACGGCCTCGGGTAATTCTCTTTGAGGACGTGAGCCACTTCTTGACTGGTGTGGTCTGTTTTGAGGCTTGATAAAATCAGGCAGCTTCGAACACTTATCCACAACGATTGGTGGCTCATCTGTCTTTCGGTTCCAACTATGTCGTCACTTCCACCCTTAGTGAATTTCGCTCCTGTTAAAACCATTAACCTCAAGTCGCATCCCGAAATATCAGAGGCCTGGGTTCAGCAAGTGCTTTTCGAAAACCCGACATTGCTTGGTTTGGGTTCTTCTGTGAAGGCGAGGGATAAAGAAAGACGTCAGGTCGCAGGGGGACGGCTTGATCTCCTTTTGGAAGACGAGGATGCCGATGTTCGATACGAAGTTGAAATACAGCTGGGAGCGACTGACGAGACTCACATCATCCGTACGCTTGAATACTGGGACATTGAGCGAAAGCGTTACCCAGGTTGTGATCATGTTGCGGTCATCGTGGCTGAAGAAATTACGTCAAGGTTCTACAACGTCATTTCGCTCTTTAATTCAGCCATACCGCTCATTGCGCTGAAAATGACAGCCATAGAGAACGAAGATGGCTCCATTGGATTGCTTTTTACGAAAGTACTTGATTTGGCGGCAACCCCACAGCTCGAGGAAGACGAGCCTTCTGAGCAAACCGACCGCAATTACTGGGAAAAGCAGTCGTCCAAAAAGGTTTTGCAAAGTATTGACCACACGCTCGGACTCATTCAGCACTTTTTTGTTCTATACAGAGAACTCCAGAGCCTGGATGTCATCTGGAGGGTACTTCTTCAGCCGAATGACAGAGCTGACGGTTGTCAGAAATTTTTTTGACAAAAGTGACAGCTGTCAGAAATTGCTCTGACAACCCTGTTTGCTGTCAGCCCTCGAGCCAGAAGCCCCGCAGATCGGGGGGGGGGTTGATGCTTAGACAAAGTTGAAAGTTGTCAGAAATTTTTCCGACAGTGCTGACAATTGTCAGACGAAGCAACTGACAACAAATGTTGGGTGACACTGTAAGCTTCCACAAAACGACAAAGAATTGAGCCATCCGAGAGTGCGGACATTTTCTTGGACTTTTTGACGATACCTGAAATCTCGCTACTGCGCCTGCTTGTTTGTCTAAAAAATGGCACGCTCCCGTCATTAAGATTGGAAACGATTGACCGAAAAAACACCTCACGGAACCATCACCAACAGGCAAAAGACAGACTTATCCCCACCCTGCGGACGCTCAGCCTACTTACTGGGCCGTAGTCCGCAGGGTGGGGGTAAGTCGAACCTAATTTTCAGCGCATTTCGGCTAATCGACAGCTCAAATGCCTTCGCCTAAAATCTTCCGGACTTAGTCCGCCGAGTGTGATTTTGATTCTTTCGCTTGCGTACCAATGCAGGTAATCATCCAAAATTTGCATAAACTTCCTGAGCGAAACATCGCGCCAATCCCGCTCATGGAACATCTCATTCTTTATCCTGCCGAAAAATCCTTCGCACGCTGAATTGTCCGGCGAGCAACCTTTCTTTGACATTGATCTTGTTAAAGATGCCTTCTTTGTGATTTCGATCCATTCCGACCAACGATAGTGCCCGCCCCGATCCGAGTGAATGATAGGCTTGTCGCCCGGTTTTAACGTAGCGACAGCCTGCCTGAGCATCGTGTTGGCCAGTTCAGCTGTCGGACTGGTGCCGATGGTCCAGCTCACAGGCATGCCGTCGTAGCAGTCAATGATCGGCGACAGATAGATTTTGCCCGCAGGCAATGAGAATTCAGTGATATCCGTCAGCCATTTTTGATTGGGAGACGTTGCTCGGAAATTACGTTTGAGCAGGCTGGGCACCGATGGGGAAACTTCTCCGCAATACGAGCAGAATTTGCGTTTTCTAGGATAGTAAACGTACAGGCCTTCCTGACGCATGATTCGCCGAACGACTTTCTCCGAAAGTCGGAAGCCGTCTCGCCGAAGACTGTACCAAATCCTTCGATAGCCATAGCAGCGGTAATTCCGGTTGAATGTTTCGCGTATTTGCTCTTTCACAGGCGCATATTTGTCCGGTTGGGATAAGGCTGTGCGCTGATAGAAATAACTGCTCTTGGAAAGTCTCAAAGCTTCCAGGAGATCCTTGAGCTTGAAGGTTTTTCGCAGGACGTCAATCACGATCGTTTTTTCGCGATTGCTCAAGGTTGTTGGATTGCCGTCCTCGCCTTTTTTTAAGATTTTGGCCACCTCTACGAGCACATCCTTTTGGAGTTGAAGGTGACGAATTTGTTTTTGCAGTTCTTCGGACTCAAGGGCAAGACGCGTCACTTGCTTCTCAAGAAACTCGACTCTCTTGCAAGCGCGTTCAAAACGTTGCTCCTCATTTTCCGGTGAAACCGCCGTCGCTTTCGGAGGTTTTCGAATCGGTGACATGGCTGGCTCCGGTACATCGATTTGCGGCTTGGGAATTTCTTTATCCCAAGCATAAAGCGTTTGACGAGACACGGAAAACTCTCGAGCCACACTCATGACCGTACGATCAGACCGCCTCATGGCAAGTACGGCTCTGACCTTGGTTTCCCAAGAATATCGTTTGGCTTGCAGCTTAAGTTGCCCGCTGACGAGCTTTCGAGCTTTGGGATAAAACTGTTGAACCCAGTACTGCACCGTTCGCCGTGTTACGGGGTGGCCAAGCAAATCGATTACGGCAGATAGATCGCGCCTGTGCTCAATGTATGTTTTGGCAGCTTTTTTCTTCAGCTCAAGATCCCCTCTGTGCTTGGCGATCGCTTGGCCTGTTTTGTCTCTTTCCCGGAGCCATTGTCTCAGTAGATTGCGTGACGGGTATCCTAGAACACGAACAGTTTCTCGTTGCGAACGCAACTTGTCGTAGATCCGTAGCACCTTGTTGATTTCTTTTTGCGTGTACATAACCTGAACCTCATTTCGTTGATTTTTGGTCCAAGTTTTCGTCCGCATTCCCCAAAAGCGAAGCCACAAGCATCCAGCACGATTGAAGCATGGTGAGAGGAAGAGATACAAAAAGAGAACAAAGAAGAAACTGAACTAAGGTCATCGTTGCGGAATTTTGAATCTCAAAACGAATACGGCTATAAGCCATGTATCAAAAGGAGGTTTCAGAATGCCGAAACGTTACAGTCCAGAAATCAGAAGAACAGCTCTTGAGTTCGTCAATCAGGGACAGACACAAATCGAGGTTGCTCAAGCTTTGGGAGTTAACCCCAAGACACTCAGCCACTGGGTTACCACAGCACAAGCTCGTATGCCTGAACAACAACGCAATGAGCTTGAAGAACTCAAACAATTGCGCCTTCAGGTTCGCCAGCAACAGGCCGAAATCGACTTCTTAAAAAATCGGATAGGGGTAACGGATTCAGTCCGTCAGCCCCTTCCACACCACCCACCGTGCGGATCCGCAGTGGGCGGTTACCAACAACCTCGTCGGGGTGTCATTATTTGTAGATATCCCCGAGGCATACCCATCCAAAGCTTCGGAGCCGAGCATTCGTCAGTGTCGTTGCAAGAATCCAGCTGTTTGCTACGTGCCACTGAGACTGGCGCGTGTTAGCCCACTGATAAGCCTTCTCGTGGCTTATCCCGAGCTTCGTTAGCGCCCCGTACTTCGTCTTGATTTTCTTCCACTGCTTCCAGTAGATTTGGCGAATTCGTCGTCGTAACCACTCATCCGTCTGTTCCACGAAAGCTCTCATCGAAGAATCTCTGAAGTAGTTTACCCATCCCACCACAAAAGCCTTGAGCCTTTGACGGAAAACATCCAGACTTTGTCCGCGGCTTCTGCTTGTGAGTTCCCGAAGGCGCTCTTTGCATTTCGTTTTGGACTTTTGATGGGGGCGTGCCTTGACGCCTGCCTTCGCTCGCCAGAAACCAAATCCCAAGAACTTCAGTTCAGGATCTGTCATGTAGCAGATCTTCGTCTTCTGTTCGTTAAGTTTCAGAAACAGCTTGCGTTCGATGTACGGCTTGATGTTTTCAAGGGTTCGCTCTGCGGCTCGTTTGCTCCGGCAAAAGATCATCATGTCATCCGCATACCGCGTGAAGCGGTGACCACGGCGTTCAAGCTCATGGTCGAGTTCGTTGAGCAGGATGTTTGCTAATACCGGACTCACGGGACCGCCTTGGGGCGTGCCAATTTGGCTCAGCGTTTCTTTTCCGTTTTCCGATATGGGGGCTCGAAGAAATTTATGGATGAGCGAAATCACTCGTCCGTCTTCGATCCTGTCGGACAACAGCTGAAGCAATTTGGAGTGGTTAACCGTATCGAAGAATTTCGACAGGTCAAGATCCACCACCCATACGTACCCTTCATTGGCGTAATCAAGCGCTTCCTTTATGGCCGTATGGCAGCTTCGATTGGGGCGGAAGCCATGACTGTGCTCGCTGAATACGGGTTCGTACTCTCGGCTCAGTTCCTGTGCTACCGCTTGCTGAACGAAACGGTCGATCGCAGTTGGGATTCCCAACGGCCTGAATTTGCCTTTCTCCTCCTTTGGGATAAGAACTCGACGAACGGGCTGGGGGTTGTATTTCCCCGCCTTTATGGTCTGCACTATCTCAGAAGCGTGCTC